>ERZ869936.210-NODE-210-length-67734-cov-5.125829_pt1 | contig 67734 bp, 82 predicted proteins | sample MGYA00520876_ERZ869936 | MGnify/ENA primary metagenome ERZ869936 (study PRJEB32218, sample SAMN09650985) | biofilter metagenome | isolation source: enrty point of leading RO module | place: Saudi Arabia: Thuwal, RO plant located on Red Sea | collected 2016-02-17 ... | reverse complement strand
GGTGCCCAAGAGTCCATATCGACGGCACCGTTTGGCACCTCGATGTCGGCTCATCTCATCCTGGGGCTGGAGCAGGTCCCAAGGGTTTGGCTGTTCGCCAATTAAAGCGGTACGTGAGCTGGGTTTAGAACGTCGTGAGACAGTTCGGTCCCTATCTGCCGTGGGTGTAGGATACTTGAGAGGAGTTGCCCCTAGTACGAGAGGACCGGGGTGAACGATCCACTGGTGGACCAGTTGTCCTGCCAAGGGCAGTGCTGGGTAGCTATGATCGGAAAGGATAACCGCTGAAGGCATCTAAGCGGGAAGCCCCCCTCAAAACAAGGTATCCCTGAGGGCCGAGGTAGACCACCTCGTCGATAGGCCGGAGATGTAAGCGTGGTGACACGTTCAGTTGACCGGTACTAATTGCCCGATAGGCTTGATTTGATCCAGAAGCAGCCAGGCTGACCCAGCCCTGGTCTGGATGATCGAGAGCGTACACGCGTGTACGCGACTTGGACTTTGTGTTCTTTTGGTTTGGTGGTCATAGCGCAAGCAAAACACCCGATCCCATCCCGAACTCGGCCGTTAAGTGCTGCAGCGCCGATGGTACTGCGTCTTAAGACGTGGGAGAGTAGGTCACCGCCAAACCTAATGAGCACAAAGCGTGTATCTCTCGACGATGTGCCGACAAAAAACGCCGCCCTTCGGGGCGGCTTTTTTTTGTGCTTTTGCAGGCTTTACGGTCCCCGTCGCAGCGAATAGTCAGAATAATCCTGAACGGAGGCGGATTGCTTTGGTGTTTTCGCGGGTAACGGGCCGACTTGGCGTCTTTGCCGTTGTGTCGTTGATAATCGGAGTGATCGTTTCGGTTGGCTTGCTGGCCGCCATGGCCGCGCTCGGAATCGCGGATCGGTTGCAGGCGATCCACCTGCATGAAATCTTTGCGCGCACCGCGCTGGCCGTCGTCGTCGTGATCCTGCTCATTGCAGTCCTGCGATCGCCCGACATACCGCGACGGGGGGCATACGGATCGAATGTGCGCGTGCTTCTGGCGATCTATGGCGTTGGGGTCGCCGCAGCCCTTCTGGACCCCTTCAATGCGATCCGGAACGAGATGAACGTCATCCGCTATCCGACGGCCATCGTCCTGACAGTCGCAGGCGTGCTGCTGGTTCGCGCGGCCTTGGCAGCCAGGCGTCACCTGGTCCTGCGCCTGGCCGCGGGCGGTCTGGGTCTCGTGCTTGTCGCGGCTGCGGCCGACGAAATTCTGCAACTGCACGAAAATCTGAACAAGACGGGCGACACCTCGCTGAGCCAGGCAACGGGGCTGGAAACGCAGGATCTGGCGACACTATTGGTCGCGATGTCGGGGATCGTGATCGCCTGGCTGGTGCGCCGGGTCATCCGCAACCTTGCCGCACGCGGAACCTTCGGGCTGGGCGGCAGGGAGGTGGCTGCGTCCGACCTGTTCCTGGCGGCGGGCATCGCGTTTCTGGCGGCGATGATGCTGGATTCCTTCGATACAGTCGTCTCCAGCCTGACGCGCGCCGGACTGTCGCCGTTTCTTGGGCAGGATCATGCACTCATGCAGGGCCTCTCGCTTCATGCCTATGTCGAGACGCTGGCCAACTCGCTTGAGGAGTTCCTGGAATTCGGAAGCGCGGTGTTGTTGCTGGCGACCGCCATCGTCTTTGGGTCCGACGACGCCTAGGCCGACATGCCGGCCAAGACGCTTTCTGTCGCGATGCGGCGCTGTTAGCGTTGTCGCATGACCACGAGTGTGAACCTGATCGGCACCGGGCGGGTGGGCCGGACGCTGTTGCGTCTTCTGGCCGGGCAGGAGGGCATCCTTCTTGGGCAAATCGCCAGTCGGCGGGTCGAGGATGCGCAGCGCACGGTGGCAGAGATCGGCGCCGGAATGGCATGCGATATCAGTGAGATGGAGGCGGCCGATATCTGGATCCTGACGGTTCCGGATACGAGCATAGCCGAAGTCGCGCGGGACATCGCCCGGCGCGGCACAGCACCCGCCGTGGCTGTCCATTGTTCGGGCTACCACGGCGCCGATGTCATGGCGACGCTGCGCGCCAAGGGGTGGAGCCTGGCGAGTGCTCATCCGATGTTGAGTTTCGCCGATCCCGAGGTCTCGGCGGCGCGGTTTCCCGGCACATGGGTCGGCGTCGAGGGGGATGCCGCGGCGGTGCAGGTCGTCGCCGGACTGTTCGAAGGACTTGGCGCACGCACTTTTCCCATCCAGTCGGACGCGAAGGCGCTCTATCACGCCGCCGCCGTCGTCACGAACAACTTCACCACTGTCTTGCAGGGGATCGCTCTGGAGGCCTGGGAGGCGGCCGGCGTGCCGGACGACGTGGCGCGAAGCCTAAATGCCTCGCTTCTGAAATCCACGTTGGAGAATATCGAGGCGCTCGGGCCTGCCGGGGCGTTGACAGGCCCTGCCGCGCGGGGCGACGCCGATGTCGTGAATGCACAAGGTCAGCGGGTGGCCGAGTGGCATCCCGAGGCGGGCGAGCTTTATCGGCTGTTGAGCCGGTTGGCGGTGCGTCTGAAGACCAGCGGCACGACTAGGAGCGACCGCCCCGAAGATAGTCCGCCATGATCCCGAGCCGGAAGGGCAGGCTGTCCTTCCGCTCGGCCAATTGACGGAACGCACGTAGGGGGGGGCAGAGAACGGCGACGGTAACGCTGGAGACGAAGAGGCACTTCCGCTCCAGCCACGATGCCGGCAGGATGCGGCGGACAAGACGCCAGAACCAGGCAAGCTGAAAGAAGGCAATCGCCTTGAACGTCATCTTCTGGACGCTGACCCAGATCATGCGCCAGAGCGCGGCTGCCGCGGCGGCGAACCAAAGCGGCAGTTTGACCGAGAACAGGATCAGCCAGAGGCCAAGCGAGGTGACCGACAGCGCGACTGTGGCGAAGAGAATGGCCAGCGCGGCGATCACCTTTTCCGCCGGATGCAGGTCGCGGTACCAACGCAGAAGACGGAGATACCGCTGGGAAATCAGAGCCCTGTACTGTCCCAGCCAGGCCGCGATACGGCGGAGCACGGCCTTGCCGAGAAGGAGCGGCAAGAGCGTCGTGGTGACCCATCGTTTCAGAAGCTCGATCTTGAAGAAGGCCGAGGATTGCATCTTGAGCCAGGCCAGAATCGCCGGCACCTCGACCATCGTCAGTTTCTTGGAGATCACCTTTATCTGGGTCAGCATCAGCCCCAGCGCGATCAGCACTTCGTTCCCGAAGTACAGCGTCGCGGCGATTGAGAGCGCGACCGCGATGATCAGTAGGGCAAGGGGGCGCAGAAACATCGCATCAGCGTTAGGGCAGGGTGATGGCTCAAGGCAAGTGCCGCGCGTGCGACCCGGTAAATCGGAACGGAACCGATGCCGTCAGTCCTGCCCGGCCAGTTCCGCTTTCGCTGCCTTCAGCGCCTGACGGAACCGGGGCGCGCCGCGGCGGGCGAGGATCGCTTCGCAAAGTGTCGCGATGCGGGCCGGATTGCCAGCCTCTTGCAAGCGGCCCAGCATGGCGCGCTGGTATTTCATGTCGTCGCGGCGGCCGCGCAGATAGGTGTAGAAACGGTGCGGCGTGATCGTTCCGTCGACGCAATCGTGGATGATCGGTTTCAGAACGCCCATCCGCACCCACATCGACGCGATGCGGTGCCCGAAGTACCGGCAGCGCAGTTTCATCACGTTCGGCCCGGTGAAAAGCGCGGCGTGCATGGCGTCCAGCGGCTCGATCGGATCGTAGAACAGGACGACCTGGCGGGCTTCGGCGATCATGTCGGGTGCGTAACCGTACCGGGTCGAGAAATCGCCGCGCCAGGCCTTGCGATAGCGCGTTTCCCAGGGCGCGATTTCGCGCGAGAGTGTGGCCTGCGGGCTGATGGCGATGACCGTCGCGCCGGGCGCGGCGGCCGAGAAGGCGGCGGCGGCATAACCGCCCATCGAGGCGCCGTAAAAGATAACGCGCTGAAACCCCGAGAAGAATCCGCTGTCTCTCATTTCGTCGAAGAAGGCGTAGATGTCCGCGTCCCGGTACCAGGTGAAGCCGTGGGCCATCATCCCCAGCATCGACCAGCCGTTTGCGGCCACGAACCCATAGCCCCAAGGCATCCGGTCGATACCGCGTTCGTAGACGTGATCGAGATTCTCGAAGGTGACGATGAGCGTGTCGCCGCGTTCGATGTAAAGCGCCGAATGCCGGTCGCCGATCGAGCGGAAGAAGCCTTCGCGCGCACCGACATCTTCCAGGTGAGCGCGCCATTCGTCGAGGCTGGCCTCGTCGGGGGGCGCTGGGTCTTCTGCGTCGCGTGGCATGGATCCGATGATGGCTGCGTGGCCCCAGTGTCGCCGCCGCGACCGCCGATTTCAAGCGGCCACCGAAACCATTGACGAAACCCGGCGGATGGCCGAGCGTCCCGGCAAAACGACGGAGAGATGCGATGACTATACGGGCGGTGGTCTGGGGCGAGAACATCCACGAAAGGACGAACGAGGTGGTGCGCGGAGTCTATCCCGACGGAATGCACGCCTGTATCGCTGAGGCGCTGAATTCCCGTGACGGGATCATTGCCGAGACCGCGACCTTGCAGGAGCCTGAACACGGTTTGCCGCAATCGCGTCTGGATACCACCGATGTGCTTCTCTGGTGGGGCCATGCCGCGCATGGCGACGTCGCCGACGAGGTGGTCGAGCGCGTGGCCCGGGCCGTCTGGGGCGGCATGGGTCTGATCGTGCTGCATTCGGCTCATTTCTCGAAGATCTTCAAGCGCCTGATGGGGACGCCCTGCAACCTGACCTGGCGCGAGGCGGGCGAGCGGGAGCGTCTTTGGATCACGGCACCCAACCATCCCATCGTCGCGGGCCTGCCGCCCTATTTCGAGCTGGAGCACGAGGAGATGTATGGCGAACCGTTCGGCATCCCGGAACCGGACGAGACGGTGATGATCGGCTGGTTCCAGGGCGGCGAGGTGTTCCGCTCGGGCGTGACCTGGCGCCGTGGCGCGGGGCGCGTGTTCTATTTCCAGCCCGGTCACGAGACCTACCCGACCTATCACGATGCGACCGTCCGACAGATCCTGCAAAACGCGGTGGTCTGGGCGCACAACCCCGCACCGCGCCTGTCGGGGGTGACCGACGCGCCGAACCGTCCGGCCACGGCGGCGCCCGAGCCCATCGAAGTGCGCGGACCGCGCCTGCATCAGGATGGCGAGGAAGGGTTCCGCTGATGCGGCTTCTGATCCTCGGCACCGGCAACATGGCCGGTGCCCACGCGACGCATTTCGCCGCGATCGAGGGCGTGACGCTGGCTGCCTGTGTCGACATCGACGCCGCGCGCGCCGGAGCGTTCGCGCGGGAACACGGCATTCCGGCGGTCTATGCCTCGCTGGGCGAGGCGATCCTGGCGGGCGGGTTCGACGCGGTGGCGAACGCCACGCCGGATTCGGTGCATTTCCCGACCACGATGGAGGCTCTGGAGGCGGGTCTGCACGTCTTTTGCGAGAAGCCCCTGGCGACCAACCTTGCCGATGCCCGCATCATGACCGAGGCCGCCGAGGACGCGGGCGTAGTGAACGGCGTGAACCTGACCTATCGCAACGTCGCCGCGCTTCAAAAGGCGCGCGAGGTCACGGCCGACGGACGCCTGGGCGAGATACGGCATTTCGAGGCGTCGTACCTGCAAAGCTGGCTTGTCCAGCCCGCCTGGGGCGATTGGTCGACCGAGGAGTGGTGGCTGTGGCGGCTGTCCAGCGCGCATGGGTCGAACGGCGTTCTGGGCGACGTTGGCATCCATATCTGCGACTTCGCGGTCTTTGCGGCGGGCAGCGACATCCGGGCGATCACGGCCCAACTGAAGACGTTTCACAAGGCGCCGGGGGATCAGATCAGGGATTACATCCTGGACGCCAATGACAGCGTGGTGATGACGGCGGAACTGACCTGTGGCGCGGCGGGCGTCATCCACGCGACGCGGTTCGCCTCGGGTCATCTGAACGACCTGTCCTTGCGGATGTACGGCACCGAAGGCGGACTGGAGGTCACCAACAAGGGTCCCCTCGGAACGCTGAGAATCTGCGAGGGCGACGACCTTGAAACGGCGACCTGGCGCGACGTGGCCCTGTCTCCGGTACCCACGAACTATCAGAGGTTCGCCCGGGCGGTGATTGCCGGTCGGGGTAGGATGTCGCCGGATTTCGCCACCGCCGCCCGGCTGCAATCGGTCATCGACGCCGCGCTGTTGCAGCCCTCTGCGGCGGTGCCGGTTTGATCTGGGCGCTGGTCGGACATTGGACGAATTATTTGCCCTGCGGCCCTTGCGGCGGGTCTGAATGACGGATACATGACACCCCGGTGACGCGGGGTGGAGCAGCCCGGTAGCTCGTCAGGCTCATAACCTGAAGGTCGTAGGTTCAAATCCTACCCCCGCAACCAAACCCCTAAAAAACCACATCAATTTCAGTATCTTGGCGAGTGGTGGGGTATTGCCCTTCATTCGGACAGAGCAATGTCAACGACTTAGCGCCGTAGGTGCAAATCACCCCGCAACCGACTGCAAGGACGTGGAGCGGAGTCCAATGGGGGCGTTTTCGTGATGAATGGTGGCGATTGTGGCTTATTGTCAGTTTGTTGCGCTGTGCCGTGTGCAGCTGATGTTCATTTTTCGATCGTGTGCTTTCGAGCTGCGTCGCAGGCATTTCGATGAGGGAGCGCCGATTGGTTTTCTCGGATCCTCGCGGTGTCCATCGGTCACGGAGAATTGACTCGATCGCAGACGTTGCATGTCCATCGGCAAGCGGCAGTCAGACATAAGCGCCATGTACCTTCGATTTGCCCTTTAAACGGCCGGAAACACTGTCGGTCTGTGCGGCAGCGTTTATCGCTTCGCGGCTGCAGCGATCGGCAGCATGGGTGGGAAGCCGCCATCTCCCGCGCGTAAGAGACCAAACAACCGAAGCTCGCAGGGCTGACTTTCTGTCTCGCGCGGAAAACCATTCGCCGGAATCCGTGCACTTACTTTTGATCGCGGGGTTCTGGACTCCGCTCCTGAGATGAAAGGACCGAAAATGAGACCTCTCCTGACGATGCTAGCGCCCCTTGCGCTCGCGGCCTGTGCAACCTCCGGCCCGGCGCTCGACAGTTCTGTCGATCCTTCCGTTGACGCGGTTGTCGAGATGACGCCGTCGCTTGCCTTTTCTCCGACACCGCTACGCATTTCTGCGGGCGACACGGTAGAATTTCGGAATGTGTCCGCGTTCGCGCACACTGTTTCGACGGTCCCGGATGACGCTGCCGAACGCGCCACAGTGCAGCTGCCTGCGGGCGCGACGGCCTTCGATTCCGGCCCCATTGCGGCCGGCGACATCTATCGGGTGACGTTCGATGTGCCGGGGACCTATCGGTATTTCTGTGATCCACACCACGGGGCAGACATGATCGGCACGATCGTCGTGGAGAGTGTCTCCGGCAATTCTACATCTTATTAAAGTGCATTTTGTGGAGTTGTGAGTTTATGTCGGTCTTTCTTCATGGCCTTACGACGGCCCTGCCGCCGCATGTACTGCCTCAGAACCTCGTCCAGACACGCGCGCAGGAGCTTCTCGGTCCGAAGTATCCGCAGTTCGAGCGTCTTCTGACGACCTTCGTCAGCGCTGGAATCGACAAACGGCATTCGGTCGTTCCGATCGACTGGTTCGAGGGCGAGCGCGGGTGGAAGGATCGCAACGATGCCTTTGTCGAAGGCGCGACCGCGCTTTTCATCGACGCCGCGTCTTCCGCGCTTGATGCGGCGGATTGGGCGGCGTCAGACGTCGACTGCATCGTGACCGTGTCGTCGACCGGTGTGGCGACACCCACGCTCGAGGCGCGAGCGATGCAGACCATGGGCTTCCGCCGCGACGTGCGACGCGTTCCTGTCTTCGGACTGGGATGTGCCGGAGGCGTCTCGGGCCTGTCCATCGCACGGACGATGTCCGCAGCGGCACCCGAAGATCGGGTCCTTCTCGTCGTGGTCGAAGCCTGCACGCTGTCCTTCCGCACCGATCGGCTTCAGAAAGCCGACATAATCGCGACAGTGCTTTTCGGCGACGGAGCGGCGGCCGCGTGCCTGTCGGGGCGGGATCCCGTCGGACGTACCGTCCGTCTTGCACCGGGAACGCAGATCACCTGGCCGGATACCTTAGGCATCATGGGCTGGGACGTCGATGACGCAGGGCTTGGTGTCGTCTTCGACCGCTCGATCCCGGATTTCGTCGGCGCGCATATGGAGAAGGCGACCGCCGATGCGCTTAAGGACTGCGGTATGGAGCACGACGATATCGACCGCTTCGTCTGCCACCCGGGCGGAGCCAAGGTGGTCACCGCGCTGGAGCGGGCGCTTCATCTGGAGCAGGGCGTGCTGACCCACGAACGCGACGTGCTTCGCGACGCCGGCAACATGTCGGCGCCGACCGTTCTTTTCGTGCTCGAACGTGTCCTCAAATCGGGTGCGTCGGGGCGCATGATGACGATGGCCCTCGGCCCCGGATTCTCGGCGGCGTTCCAGCCCCTTGAAGCGGAAGTCGCAGCATGACGACCGGCGCCCTGCTATTCCTCGCGTTCCTGATTGTGCAGCGGCTGTCTGAGCTTGTCATCGCACGGCGGAACACGCGCCGCCTCATGGCGCGTGGCGCGCGCGAGGTCGCGCCAGGGCATTACGGGCTGATCGTGGCCCTGCACAGCGCGTGGATCGGCGCCTTGGCGATCTTCGGGTATGACCAGCCGGTGCACCTTGGCTGGCTCGCCCTCTTCGGGTTGCTTCAAGTCTTCCGCCTCTGGATCCTCGGCAGTCTGGGCGAGCGATGGACGACGCGGATCATCGTGCTCGACGAGTCTTTGGTCGCGCGCGGTCCCTACCGGTTCATGAGGCACCCGAACTATGTGCTGGTCGTGGCCGAAATCGCTGTGGCGCCCCTTGTGCTCGGCCTTGTCTGGCCTGCCATCGTCTTTTCCGTTCTCAACGCCATCGTACTCTTCATTCGTATTCGCGCCGAAGAAGGAGCGCTCGGTCCGCTTCGCGTGTCGTGAGCCTTCTCGAGAAGCGGATCGCGAAGGTCACGCGCCGACCCAAGCTGCTACTGGGATGCTTGGCGGTTCTGTTGCTGGCGCTGCTTGGACGCGTCGGCGATCTGACGTTCGATTCCGACGTGAACCGTGTTTTTCTGACGAACAGCCCCTTGTCGCAGGCGCAGCGCGCCTTTTCCGAGCGCTTCCGGAACACAGGATCGGACGTCGCCTTTCTGATCGAAGCCGACGCCGGGTTGAGCACGGAGCAGATCGAAGCGGCGCGCGATCTGGCGCTGGATCTTGAACTGCACCCGCGCGTTACATCGGTTGCCTCCCCCTTTAGCCTTCGTTTTCCTCCAGACCACCCGTCGATGCCGGAGGCACCGGTCATTCCAGTCGAGATCGACATGGAGGTGCTTTGGAAAAGGCTGGCCGAGTTCGAGGCTCTCGAGATCGGCTTCGAGACCGGCATTCGCTCCGATGCGCTCATTCTGCTTGCGACCGTCGATCTGGGCCAGGGCGCGGGTGACACGATCGCCGCTTTGGACACCCTTGCAACTCCGGTGAGAGAGAAAGGCGCAACGGTTACGATCACCGGGCCGGACGTTGTCGAGAGCACCATCCGTGCTGCACTGGCCCGCGATCTTCTCATGCTGAATCTGATCGGCATAGGATTGGCGTCACTGGTCGCCGTCTTTTGCCTCGGCAGCGCCCGGCTGGCAGTGCTGGCGGTCCTTCCGGCCCTTCCGGGGATGGTGGCCACGGTCGGACTTGCCGCCTGGCTGGGATTTCCGATTACCGTGCTCAGCAATGTCATCCCGATGCTGATGCTCGTGATCGGCATTGCGAACGGGATGCACCTCAGTGTCAGTCTGGCACGGACCACCGGACCTTTGCCGTCGCGGATCGCCGACACGTTGACGACGGTGGGACCGGCGAGTCTCTTGACGGCGATCACGACAGCGGTCGCCTTCATCGCGATACTGGTCTCGCCAAATGCGCAACTGCGTGAATTCGGCATTCTGGGCGCTTCCGCTGCACTGGTTTCCATCGGGCTTCTCCTGCCGAGCTTTCTCGCCGTTGCCGTGCTGCTGGCACCCGACCCGCGCCCGGCGGGTACCGCGATGTCCCGGATCGCATCGCGTCTGGGCGCATGGGCCGCGTCCCGGGCAAAATCCGTGGGGGTTGCGGGTCTCGTCATCTTTCTCGTCGCGGCGACCGGATTTTGGACGACGACGGCATGGTTTCCCTATTCGTCCTATTTGCCCGCCGGCAGCGATCTGGCGCCTGCCAATGACAGGATCGCCCGGGATTTCGGGGGAGTTTATCGCACCTGGGTCGAGATGCCCGCCGATGCCACTTGGGAAGACCTGCGGGCCGCGGTCGACGCTGTGGAGGCGGTCGCTGGCCGTCAGAGCGTTCTGTCGGAGGTCGCGTTCGCAAGGTGGCAGGGCGAAGTCGACAGCGCCTTGTCGCCCGATAATCTCGGGCGCCTTCCGGCCGATCTAAGCGCGCGCCTGCGCGATCCGGTGGATGGAACGTTGCGCTTTGCCATCGCGATGCCCGAGCCGATGCAATCGGACGCCTCGCTCGGCCGCTATGACGCCATCGAGAGTGCCGCGCTTGCGGCCGGTGCCGCGCAGGTCATCGGTTTGCCCGCGGTCATGCGGCACGGGTCGGTGGATCTCGTGCGCCAACTGTCCACCGGTCTTCTGATCGCCAGCGCAGCAGGCGCGGCCATCGTCGCCCTTGCGTCGCGGCGGTTTTCGCTTCTGCCATTGCTCCTTGTCGTCAACCTGCTGCCAGTCCTGCTGATCGGGGCTCTGCCCCATGTCAACTTTGACGGACGGCTGACGCCGCCGGTCGCCCTGGCGCTGACTATCGCTTTCGGGATCGCAATCGACGACACGATCCACATGCTGAACCGCTACCTGAGGGCGCACGAACGTCACGGGGACCGCGCCCGGGCGTTGAGAACCGCGTTGGAAGAGGCAGGGGGCATCATGGCGATGACGACGCTCCTTCTGACGGGCGGTCTCATCGTCACGGTCTTCAGTATCTTTGCACCGGTCGGACATTTCGGGCTCGCCCTGATCGCAAGTCTCTGGGCCGCGCTCCTGACGGACCTTATCGTGCTTCCTGCACTTTTGATGATCGGAGGACGACATGAACGCGCGTCTTAGCCTGGCCGCTCTCTTGATTGGGATCGCGACGCCCGCCCTGACCGATCCGCTGGCCGACATGGCCGGTGGGTGGTCTGGCTCGGGCATCGCACGAAAATCGGCCGACGCGCCGGAAGAAGCGGTGCGCTGTCGGTTGGACAATACCTGGGAGACAGAGAATTCCCGGCTTCGCATTCGGGGGCGATGCGCCGTGCCGGGCCGGAGCTTCGAGGTCCATGGCGCTTTGGCACGGCGCGGCGACGGTCGGTTGCGCGGCTTCTGGAGCAATCCCGATGGACCCGGGCAGACAAGCATATCCGGCCGCGTCGAAGATCAAAAGGTTGAATTCACGTTCTCCGCAAAAGACCCCGCGACAGGGGAGGACGTCTCGCAAATCGTGCGATGGACACTTGAAGGAGATGTCTTGCGCTTTGTGTCATGGCATCGGGTCGAGGGCGTGATCATGGCCGACATCACCCTCGAACGCTGAGGTTGAAATAGAACGCCGGGGTTAAAACCCCCGGCGCCCCACCCAGTCACCTGTTACGCTTCCGGTTTTCGAGGGTAAGCAAATGGGCGTTTATTCTCCGCCCTTAACAAAGCCGCCGTCCTTGCCTGCGCGGATGGCTTCGGTCAACTGCGCAGCCTCGCCCCTTGCGGTCGAGCCCGGCTCGCGTTTGCTTTTCGAGACCTCGAAGGCCACGGCCTTGCGGCCCTTGCCATCGCCCTCGCCGTTCATGGCAGCGGGCATATGGCCCCCGGCGACGGCTGTGGAAGCCGTAAGAAGTGCGACAGTTATGGTTGCAGTGAAAGTTTTCATGTTTCTTTGATCCTTTGCTCCGACCGCGCGTCATGCACGACCTTCGAAAGTAAGTGCCGGATCGGGGCGACTTGGTTTTCCGATCCCGATCACGGCTTTGTCAGGTCAGGATTTTTCCTTGCGGCGTCGCGATACCATGCCGAGCGCGGCCAGGCCCCCGAGGAGCAGCGGGAATGCCGCCGGCACCGGCACCGGCACGAGCGTGTCGTTGGCCGCGACGAGCTGTCCGCGGATCGCTCCCGCAGGATCGTTTGCCGTATGCAGGTTGACGTAGAGCGGCGCATCTTCGCCGGTCCGCAGACCCGTCAGGATGGATGTGAAATCGGCCAAAGTGCCGCCTTCGACGCCTTCATTGGCGTCCCAGGTGCCGCTTACACGGGTCGCGCCCAAGAACTCTTCGACGAAGATGTCGCCGTCGAGATTCAGTCCGGGGTTGATCAGGCCGAAGACGACGGGCCCGTTTTCACCGCGGTTGGCATTGTGGATATGCAACCGGGTGACATCGAGGCCGGAAGTGGCGTCGATGTCGCCGATATTGCCTGTCGGCAGGGTGAACGGGAACGTCGGAGAATCGAGAATCGGAGCGAAGTCGAATTCGCTGTCAAAGAACAGGTCGAAGTCGAGAGCGAAGGCGTCGCCTTCCTGACGTAGCCGCGCTTCTCCGAAAGCGCGTTCCTCGACCGCGGCCGCGCCGCCGGGGGCGACTTCTTGCGCGGACGAGAATTCGATGTCGAATACCGTCGCCGCATGAGCGGCAGACACGGATAGGATAAGGGCGGCCAGATTGGCCATCGCATTGCGAAGCATCATGTGCACTTCCTCCAATCAGTATGCGTCGATGGCCAGCCGACGTCACATTCAGCCGAAGGTGAGTGACGCAGGTCGCGGCAAGCGGTTCCCCCGCGAGACGAAAAAGCTGGGTCCGAAAGGCTCACGCTTTCGTGATCGCTCTCGGAAAACTGGAGAGGTGGTGAACGACACTTACCTTCATGCTGATGACTGACGAAGAATCTTTCGCGTTACCCGTGGCCGGAGGCGGTGAAGACGAGCGCCACCGCGCGCTGTTGTCCGCGACAGCCGCAGGCGACAAGCGCGCGTTCCAGCGGCTATACACGCTGACTTATCCGGCCGTTCTCGGTTTCGCCTTGAGGCTGCTGTCGCGTCACGACCGTGCGGAGGAGATCGCGAATGACACGATGGTCGCGGTCTGGCGCTCGGCCCACCGTTTTGAAGGCCGCTCCAAGGTATCGACGTGGATGTTCGGGATCGCCTATCGCACCGCTATGAGAACTCTCCGCCGCGAGCGGGGCGAGCGCCTGCATGTCGATCTCGATGCCGCTGGAGACGTGCGCGACGACACGGCCCCGACCGCGACGACACTGATTGACAGCGAGACGGTCAACGCCGCACTTGCGACGCTGCCCTCGGAACTGAGGGCGATCATGGTGATGACCTATCAGTACGGCTTCAGCATCACCGAAATCTCGAACGTAACGGACTGCCCGACGGGCACGATCAAGACACGAATGGCCGCAGCGCGCCGAAGAATGCGTGAGTACATGACCAAGGGAACAGATTCATGACGACGAACAGGCAACATGAAAGCGTGTGGGACGATATTCCCTGGTACGTTAACGGAACGCTCGACGAAGCAGCGGCCTCTACGGTCGAGGCCCATGCGCGCGTCTGCCCAATCTGCGCTTCCGAGATAGCGACGCAAAGACGGATCGCGGGCGTCATCGAGGGCAGCGACGTGCTCGCGGCCTCCGGGCCAGCGCAGTGGGTTGACGTCGAGGCACGGCTGGGGCCCGGGCGGCCAGCGGTGGTAGGCATTGCCGATCGGATCGGCGGCTGGTTCAGCGCGCTTCGCGGTGGCCTGGCGCCGACCGGCGCGATTGCCGCCCTGTCGCTGGCGCTGGTTGTCGTTGTGGCCACATTGCAGGGGCCGACGGTCTATCGCACGCTGACGACGGAGGACACCGCCACGACAACCGAGCTGCGTCTCCGCGCTGTTCCGGGGAGCGATCACGAGGCCCTGTTGGACGATCTCAGGGCGGCTGGTTTCGTTATCGTTGCAGAAGACGGGCCCGACAGCCTGATCCGCCTGTCCGCGTCGAATGCGACAAGGGAAGCCGTCGAAGCGTTGCGCGCAGACCCGCGCGTTGCCCTCATTGCGGGAGACGCAGAATGAACTGGCTGCGTTCACTCGTTACGGCCGCCGCGCTTGTTTTCTTCCCCACGGCGCTCTGGGCGCAGATGTCGTTCCCGCTGGTCTCCGGCCCGTCGATCTCGGAAGGCTCGGACGTGCTTCTGACCATCGAACTGACCGACGAGACGGCGGACGAAGCTTTTGCCCAGGCCCTGGCCCTCGAAGTCGGTGCTGAAATGCTGGCGATCTGGCCGCTGCGGTCGATCGGTTTGATCTGCTACGTCTTCCGCGCGGAGGATGGCGACGCCATAACCCTGGCACAGCGCCTGGCGGAGGACGTGCGCGTGGTGACGGCGGAGCCGATCAGGCGCTATGCCACACTCGCGCAGAGCTACGATGACGAGCTCTTTCCGATCCAGGATGCCCTTCACCAGCTGAAGATTCCGCAGGCCCATGACCGGACGCGCGGAGCGGGCGCAATGGTCGCCGTGATCGACACCGGGGTCGCTGTCGATCACCCAGATCTGATCGGACATGACCTGACCTACCGCGACTTTGTCCGGCAGGACGGAAGTCAGGACGCCGAACGGCACGGCACTGCCGTCGCTGCGATCATCGGGGCGGACGGACGGAATGGCGTCGGCATGGTCGGCGTCGCGCCAGAGGCGTCGATCCTTCCGCTGCGGGCCTGCTGGGAAGATGAGATCACCGGCGCGGGGCGGTGCAACAGCTTCACGCTGGCCCGGGCCTTGAACGTGGCGCTGATCGAGGGGGCCGATGTTATCAACCTCAGCCTCAGCGGGCCGCCTGATCCGCTCATAGAACGTCTGATCGAAATCGCTCTGGACGAGGGTCGCATCGTGGTCGCCGCCGCGAGCGGCCACGATACGTTTCCGGCTACGCTTCCGGGTGTCATTGCTGTCAGCGACATCTCTCGGCCTGGGCACCTGACCGCCCCCGGAACGGACGTGATCAGCGCGACGCCCGAAGGCGGCTACGACTTTTTCAGCGGTAGCTCGATCTCGACGGCCTTCGTCAGCGGCATCGCTGCGTTGGCCGTCTCGGCAGGCAAGAACGACTCATCGGCCATTCCGCTTGCTGCGTTCATTGATGGATGTAAGGCCACTGGCGCTCCCTGCGATTGACAAGAAGGACAATCACGCATGCTCAGACATACCATCCTCGCCCTCTGTTTTGCTGCACTCCCGACCGCGATCGTCGCGCAGATGTCCGGTGGCATGTCTTCCGCCGATGAGAGCTCGGGCGAGATGGAAATGTCGCAACCCATGCAAGGCGACGTGTCGTCGATGGATGGCGAGGGCGGGATGGACGGCATGGAAGCGCCTGATCCCTTGTACGTCTATTTCGAGACCGGCAGCGCAAAGATATCGGGCGATCAGGAAATGGTGCTGGATCGCACCGTGCGTACCTTTCGGGACGGAGACTGGATCGTGATCGAGGTTTCCGGCGTAGCCGACACTGTGGGAGACCCAGCGCAGAACCTGACCCTTTCGCTTGCCCGCGCTCAAGCAGTCGCGAACGGCCTGCTGGCGCGCGGTGTCGACCCGGTTCAGCTTCAGATACGTGCGCGCGGCAACAGCGAACTGGCCGTTCGGACCGACGATGAAACACCGGAGCGGCAGAACCGGATCGCGGAAATAACCTGGCGGTAGCGGGATGCGGTTGGGGGGCTTCATATCGCTGGCAATCTGCGTTCTGACGAGCGCTGCGGGGGCAGACCCGGCACAGAAGGCATATGACGCGGGAGAACCAGCCGAAGCCGCGACACTGTGGCGGGATGCGGCCGAGGCCGGCGACGCGCATGCGGCGCTGCTCCTCGCGCAGATGCTCGATACCGGCGACGGGGTTCCACGCGATGTACAAGAAGCTTTGCGTTGGTACGAGATTGCGGCTGCGGCGGGCCTTGCCGATGCCGCTTTCAACGCCGCTGCGATCCTCGATCAACGTGGCCGCCCGTCCGATGCGGCGCTTCACTACGCCCGCGCCGCCGCGGCCGGGCATCCACGCGCGCAATTCGTCCTCGGGACGCTGTACGAGTTCGGTGAGGGCGTCACCCGTAACCCGCAGGCCGCGCGGCATTGGTACGAGGCAGCGTCCGGGTCCATTCCCCGGGCTGCGGACCGCGCGGGATCGCTTCAGGACATCGACGCGTCCGAAGACACGCCACCCATCGCGTTCCCGCCCAGCCGCAACTCCGAGAGCATCACCCTGGCGTGGGACGCTGGTGCTGACGGGGCAGGGCGTCCGTTTCGCGTCAGCCTCTTCAGTGAAGGCGGAGACATCACGACGGTCGAGACCCAGGCCACGGCCGTCAAGCTCCAGCTGGCCGAAGATGCCGCGCCACTCCGCTGGCGCGTGACCCGGGCGGGCAACACGACGGGCTGGCAGCCAGTCGAGGCAGTACCCGGCTTGCCCACCATTCGGATTCTCCATCCCGCCGGTGATGTGCCCGCGCGCACCCTTGCGACCGAACTTGCCGAGGCGCTGGAAGGCTTCGGGCAGGTAGAGATCAGGGTTGCGCGCGATCCTGTCGTCGAGACCGTGGTGATGACGCGCACCAGCGAACAGGGCGATCTCGCAGCGAACATCGCGGTCTTCCTGCCTGCCTTGCGGGGCAATGATGTCGAAGTCGTGGAGACGCTTCGCGCCGATATCGTGGTCGCGATCGCCGGCATCCCCGGCGCGGCACCGGCCTCGGATGACTTTCAGCCCATGGTGAAGCGATGAACGCTGCTTCCAAATGGACCCCGGAATGCGACGTCGAGATAGAGCAGTTGCTGGGATCCAAGAATTGGGAGGCACGGCTGGCGGCCGCTCGCGCCCAACGGGCGATGGTTCTTGCGGCGAAGAAGGCCGAAAATAACACGGTGATCGCGGTTCCAGACACAGGGCCGGACACCGACTCGGCGATCGCGGCAGCGCCTGAAAGCCCTCCGATCAATGTCGGACGAGACCGGCGTCCCGGCAGAACGCGCCTTTATGCACTCGGGCTCGGTTTCGGCCTTGGGGCCGCATCGGTCGCGGCAGCGGCCTCATTCTTCAACGCGGCCATGCCAACACAAGGCCCGATCGGTTTGCCGCCACCCCTTGTCGACACCGCGATGGCAGGTTTTCCTTCACTCCCCAGCCTTGATATCCTGGAGGCGCATTCAATTCCGGTGAGACTTGAGACCGAGCCCCGACCGGCTGATGGTCCTCGGTACATGCAACCTTCCGCTCCAGCGCGGTCAGCACTTCCCGCAATCGACCTGGAGTCGCCTTCACCGATCCCGGCTCTCTCCGGGATCAGCATTGTCGTTCACTTCGACGCATCGAGTATAAAACCCCTGCCTTTCGACGCGTTTGCCGCGGCAGGTGCTGAAATCGAGTATGTGCAACTCATGCTTGCTCCGAGCCGGTCGCATGTAAGGTTCTTCCACAGCCAGGATGCCCAGTTTGCCGAACGATTGGCCGCGTCCTTCAACATCAGCGTTCAAGACCTTACGGGCTTTTCCCCGAAGCCTGAAACCTCGGTTCTCGAAGTTGTCTTGGCGACGGACAGGTAAGGGCAGAGTAGGCCGGTGCGGTCTTGCGAGTGGCTCAGATTTCGTTGCTGCAATACCCGACTTCGTAGAGGCTTCTGCCGGGCGGGCAGGCTGATCCGTCATTTGCCGGTACAACGCTTTGGCGTCGCGTGCTTAATCGTTCGCTGTCATGACTGCGGGTTGGAATGACTGCTAAAGCAACGACCCGAGGTCCGAACCCGTGCTGGGATAGGCGCTGACCATTTTCTTCAAGTCCTTGGCGGTCAGGTCAAGACGCATGGCGAGGCCGATGATGTTCGCAAGCTCCGCGTATTCCGGCCCGAACAAGTGAGCCCCGAGGATCCGACCCGTGCCAGCCTGGTAGACGAACTTCGCTGCGGCATGCGTCTCGCCGATCCGCTTCTGGGAATACCAGCCGCTGGCATCGGTCCAGTTGACCTCGATGTCGTATCCCTGTTCCTTCGCCTCCGCCTCGAGCGATCCGACACGAACCAGTTCGGGGATGGTGAAGACCGCGCTCGGCACACCGGTATAGTCCGGCGCCGTGGTCTCGCCCTTCAACATGTTGGACGCCGCGACCTTTCCTTCGAAAACCGCCACGGGCGTGAGCGGTGCGCCGGGCGTGTCGGCGGCGTCGCCCGCGGCATAGACGTGACTGGCGGAAATGCTCTGAAGGTGCGGGTGCACTTTCACGCCCTTTTCCGTCCGGTCGATCCCGGCCGCGCCGAGGTCCAGGTCGTCGATCGCGGGAATGCGACCCGCACCGTGGACCACCAGATCGCAAGCGAGGCTGCGCTCGCGGTTGTCGGTTTCCACGCGGATATCGTAGGCCGTGCTTCCCCTTGAGACCGAGACGAGGCCGGTTCGCAGTTGCACATCGATGCCTGCCGCCCGGGTCCGCTCGAGAAGCAGATCAACGAGATCGGGGTCGAAGGCTTTCAGCGGTCGCTCGCCGCGGTCGATGATGGTGACGGCGGCTCCAGCGCGGGCCGCGATATGGGCGAACTCGAACGACACGTAGCCGCCGCCTACTAAGACGATCCGTCGTGGCAGCTCGGGCAGTTCCAGGAACTCGGTGCTGTCGACCATGAGGTCCGCGCCCGGCACGTCCAGCGGTCGTGGCTTGGCTCCGGTGGCGATGAAGAATCGCCTTGCTTCGACACGTCGGCCGTCCTCGAACTCGAGCGTCGTATCGTTCGCGAACCGGACCTTGCCGTGGAGGGTCTCGACGCCGGCTTTCTTGAGCCCGGACTCCATCTTGTCCGGGACAGTCTCGGTGAAACTGCGCTTGTGGGCCATCAGATCCGGCCAGTCGATCTTCAGATCGCCCGGATCGATGCCCTTGCCGGTCATGAGCCGCGCGGCATCGACGATCTCTGCGCCGCGTCGGAGCATCTTCTTCGGGTCGCATCCGCGCAGGGCACAGGTGCCGCCGTAGGGCAGCGCATCGACGATGGACACCTCCCAGCCATTCGAGGCACATTTGCGGGCGGCGTTCACGCCGGCCATACCGGCACCAATTACGATTAGATCCTTCAAATTTCGATTCCTTGCCAACTACGGTCGCGAACCCTTCAAGAGGCTGTTCAACCTGCGCAGCAGCTGAGCGCTGCCACGTCCTTCTCGAAGGTCTGCGCGGCCAGTTTCAGCCCTTCGACCGTCGTCAGATAGGGAAAGATCATAGCGCCCAGATCCTCGTAGGTCATACCGGCGTTCAGGGCCATGGCGGCGGTCTGGATACTGTCGGCACCTTCCGGCGCGAGGATGTGCGCGCCGAGCAGTCGCTTCGACGACTCGTCGGCCACCAGCTTGATCAGCCCTCTTGTGTCACGCGCCGCAAGGGCCCGCGGCACGGCGTCGAGCGGAAGGACCGAGGTGCGAACGTCGTGGCCGGCCGCCTTTGCCGCGGCCTCGGTCAGGCCGACGCTTGCGACTTGCGGGTCGGAGAAGACGACAGCCGGCATGGACCTGTTGTCGTAGACGAGGCTGTCGCCGTTCACGGCATTCTTCGCGGCGAGCCTTGCTCCATAGGCCGCCATATAGACAAACTGGTCCCGACCGGTCACATCGCCGGCGGCATAGACGCCTGCGCGGCTCGTCCGCATCCGGTCGTCGATCTTGATGCCGCCGCGGCCGTTGGTCTCGATCCCGGCGCGCCCGAGCGCGAGGCTCTCCGTGTTCGGCACGCGACCCGTCGCGAGCAGCAGTTCCTCGGCGCGAAGCGTCTCGGTGCTGCCGTCGGTCTGGACCGTCAGTGCGATCCCGCCGTCCGCCTCGGCCACGCGTGTATAGGAAGTCATGGTCCTGACCGAGATGCCTTCGTCCTCGAAGGCCCTAGTCAGCGCATCGCCGATCTCGGGCTCGGCCTCCGGCAGCAGCCCACGGCGCGGGACGATGGTGACGCGCGTGCCGGCCCGCGCAAAGACCTGCGCCAGCTCAACGCCGATGTAGCCGCCGCCCATGACGATCAGGGAGGAAGGTAGCCGCTCCAGTTCCAAGATTGAAGTGCTGTCGTGGGGGCGAACGCGATCCATGCCCGGAATGTCCGGAACATGCGGGCGCGATCCGGTGGCGAGGACAATCTTGTCGACCGAGATCGGATGGCCGTCGACTGTCAGCCCGCCGTTATCGCTGAAGCTCGCCGCACCTTCGAGATAGGCGACACCGTTGTGCTTCGGCAGGACGTCGATGTATTTCGCAACGCGGAGATCGTCGACCAGAGCCTGCTTTTGCCGCACGACGGCGGCCCAGTCGGTGATCCGCGCCTCGGCCTCGATCCCGTCGAAACGCCGGGCGGCCCAGGGCGCGTTCATCACCTCCATTGCACGGATCATCGCCTTCGAGGGCACGCAGCCGACATTCACACAGGTACCGCCGATGACCCCGTGGCCGATCAGTGCCACCCGCGCGCCATCCTCGGCCGCCGTGATGGCCGCCGAGAACCCGGCCGATCCGGCGCCGACCACGGCGAGGTCGTAGCTTGCGTTTCCGTTCGAGCAGCAGTCAGACATTGGTGTCTCCCTATTGGGACCCGGCCCTACGGGCCAGCGCGTAGATCGTGAGAAGAACGAAGAAGACGAGGGCGGGGATAAGGACATAGTCGAGCATGCCGGTCAGCGCCGACAACCCGACCATGCCAAGAAGGATCACGAGAACCGGTGTGATACAGCAAAGCGCGGCGATCATAGTCCCGATCACGCCGGTCAGCAGGAGCTTGTCCTTCATGACCGGGGCTCCGAAATGGTCTTGGACCACCTGCGATCGTCCCGTGAGGTCCGCCGCCCGAACATGGCGAGCAGTAGAACGCCCACGTTGATCGCGAGCAAACCCGAGAGCGCGCCGCTCAACCCGGAAAACAGTCCTGCAAAACCAGCCAGCGCCGAGCCGAATAGAGCCAGCCCGCCGCCGCAGCACACGACGACAACAGGCGCTGCGATCGCCGTCGCAATGATCATCCCAAGGTTCCAGTCATTCATGGTCGGTCTCAGGACTGCGAAGGGTCTTCGAGCAACACGGCGCTGTAGCCATAGGCCGCGGGCTGCCCGACGATTTCGTCGAGGGTGGTCAGCGCATCGTCGAAGGTGATCGTGTAGACGCCGGATTCGCCGCCGTCGTTCTCCTCGAACGCGACGATCTCGACGCTTGCCGATTTCTGCAGGGCCTCGCCGACGATGTAGGAGCACGACGGGCACCAGAGCCCGCTGACCTCTATCCGGGCCTGGCGTTCCTCGGCAGAGGCCATGCCAGCCGTCATCAGCGTCAGGCCGAATGCCAGAAGTGTCTTGTGCATGATGTATCCTTTCTCAGTATCCGAGGAGCGGCGGGGCGATGTAAGGGAAGGCCAGCGAGAGCGCGACGACCAGAGTTGCCGTCCAGAGCGCGCCTTTCATGAAGCGCCGGTTCACCGGTCGCTCGCAGCTACCGTCCGCGCAGGTCTGGGGGATGGGCCGATAAACCTTCCAGAAACCGTAGGCCAGCGAGGCGCCGGCGAAGGCGAAGAACAGCCACCTGTACTGGTAGAGCGCGCCCAGTTGGCCAATCCATGCGCCCGTGGCGCCAAGGCTGAAAAGCACCAATGGCAAGATGCAGCACGACGTCATCGCGAGCGCGCCGAGAATCCCTCCCGCCGTCGCCGCCTTCGTGCCGAGATCGTTGTCCTGTTGGGGCGCAGTATTGGCCTCTAACGTCATGTCCGGGTTCCCGATTGATCCAGTCTGACATCAGGCGTACTGTCTGTAGCGACTACAGATACAAGGAGTTTCCGGGATGGCACAGATCACGAACGCGCGAGGCTATCCGATCGGTGCAATGTCCCGCGAGACCGGTGTGAATATCGAGACGATCCGTTACTACGAGCGGATCGCATTGATGCCCAAGCCGGACCGCACCGCCGGCGGCAACCGCCAATATACCCACGACCACCTCAAGCGCCTGGCGTTCATCAAGCGCAGCCGCGAGCTCGGATTCAGCATCGACGAGATACGGGCAATGCTGACAATGGTGGATCAGGACGGGGTCAGCTGCGGCGAAGTGCACGCCATGACGATGGAGCACCTGGGGTCGGTTAAGGACAAGATCAGGCATCTGAAAAAGCTCGACCGAGCGCTGTCCGGCATGGCGGCCGAATGCGCGAAAGGCGACTTTCCAGACTGCCCGATCATTGAGACGCTCTTTGAAGCGCGCAGTTTGGATCACAATTCGGCAGCCAGTTGAGACTGCGATCCCCGAGGATTACGCGGAAACAGAAATGGCCAAGAGCGGCTAGGCAGTTCACGTGTGCGGGTCGTGTGCACAGGGCTTATTTGAGCCTCCGTTTCGAGGCTCGAAAGCTGAAATCGCGTAACCCGCACTTTTTCACTTCGTGGTTGCCAATTCTACGCTGCAACCCGCGGAATCGCACTCTCAATTGACCGCAGAAATCGTGAGTTGCGAGCCCCCGCAACCAAACCCCTCAAAAAACCACATTGATTTCAGCGCCTTGGCGAGCGGCGAGATATCGCCGTTCATTCGAACCAAGCAATATCGATGACTTAGCCCCATAGGTGCAAATCACCCCGCAACCAACTGCGACGGCGTAGAGAAGCGTCGGATCGGCGTCGTCCTCATGATGGATGGCGGCGATTGTAGCATGATATCAGTATGTTGCGAGGTGCTATGTGCAGCACATGTTCATGTTTCTGTCGCGCGACTTCGCGCCGTGTCGCGCGGATTTCGGGCCGGTTTCCGCTCTCACGCTTTTAGAGGTCTGCCGCGCGGCGGAAAGCGACTAGCTCGCGACAACTTCAGGTTCGGCTTACCCCACCATTAGACTTCCGTGACTTGCGATCAAAACCAGAAAAGGCCTCGGGCCGGTTGCGCGCCCGTAACAGCGCCCGCTCAACGCGGTATGGTCTCTCGCGTGATAAACGCCGAGCGGGCGGCCGATCGGAACGCGTCAACTTGTGAATCGCTGCCTGAATTCCATCGATAACGAGGATTTGCCCCCCTGTTTGCCAAGCTTGATCTCGATCATCGCGAACCGTCGCGGGTTTGTGCGAGCTTTGCAGGAGTGAAATCGAACAGCGGGAGGAGCGATCAATGGAAGGATCGGCGCAGTACCAAACGGCGCGGCGGCGCGCCACGGCGAAGTACGGCTTCTACATTCATGCCGGGGTCTACGGCGCGGTGATGCTGTTGCTGGTGGCCATCAACCTCATCACGGCGGCCGGAACGCTCTGGTTCGTCTGGCCCCTCATGGGGTGGGGCCTGGCCGTCGCCTTGCATGGCGCCCGGGTCTTCCTGATGTCCGATCGCGGTGCGATCATCGATGCGTTGACAGAGCGCGAATTGCATCGTGCGGACGCTGACAGCCGCGGCACCGGGTCGTGACGTCCGGTGCCAGAACGTGACGGAGCGCGAATTCGACATCGTGCTCTGGGGCGCGACCGGCGCAGCAGGCCGCCGCGCCGCGCATCATCTGGCCACGCGATGCGATGAAACCGGTCTCAGGTTCGCGATCGGCGGTCGAAACCGGGCCAAGCTGCAGGCCCTTCACGCCGCGCTGCCCGACAAGGACAGCGTTCTCGAGATTCTCGTGGGCGACAGCCACGACGCGGCGTTCATGTCCAGCCTCGCCGCCCGCACGAAAGTCGTGGTCTCGACCGTCGGGCCCTTCGCGCTTTATGGCAGCGAACTGGTTGCCGCCTGCGCGGACAATGGCACGCATTACTGCGACCTGACAGCGGAACCGCAATGGATGCGTCGGATGATCGACACCCATCAGGACCGAGCACGCCAAACCGGGGCCCGCATCGTGCATGCCTGCGGGCACGATTCGATCCCGTCCGATCTGGGGGTGCAGTTCCTGCAGGAGGCGGCGAAGACCCGCTTCGGCACGCCCTGTCGCCGCGTCGCCACCCGCGTGACCCGCATGAGGGGCGGGTTCAGCGGCGGCACGGCCGCGAGCTTTCTGAACGCCATGAAGCTTCGGGAGACCGATCCGGATTTCGACCGGCTGTCCCGCGACCCTTATGCGCTTTGCCCCGAAGGCGAACGCAACGGGCCGGATGGTCCGGACCGGATGATGCCCTTGGAGGTGACCTGGGATGCCGACATGCAGGCCTGGACCAAGCCCTATTTCATGGGGCCGATGAATGCCAAGGTCGTGCGGCGCACCAATGCGATCATGGGCTACCCCTACGGCCGCGACTTTCGCTACGAGGAAACCGGCCTCACCCGCGCAGGACTAGGCGGCTGGTGGTCGGCCATGAGCAGCACGCTCTTCGGTCGGCTGTTCCTGACCGCCATGGCAATCCCGGCGACACGGGGGTTCCTTCAGAGAAGGGTGCTGCCCAAGTCCGGCGAGGGTCCAAGCAAGGAAGTCCGCGAAAGCGGCTCCTACGAGATCGTGTTGGTTGGAGAAACTGAAAACGGCGAGATCCTCAAAGCCCGCATTACCGGACAGGGAGATCGCGGCATCCGCGCAACGACACTGAGGCTGACCGAAGCGGCGCTGGGTCGTGCGCGGGAAGAGGATCGAATGACAGTTGGCGGCGGGTTCTGGACGCCAGCAGCTGCCATGGGGTCACTGCTTCGCGACCGGATCACCGCGCACGCGGGGCTCGCCTTCGAGCCGATCTAACGGCGCTCGGCGAGCGCGTTTGCCTGACGAATGAAGGCGAGCAGATCATCGAGAAGCGCGTCCTGGACCCTACCCGTCGCGGGATCGGTGATCCCGTGCCCTCCGTCGGGATAGGTGACAATCTCCATCGCCGGGGAAACCGGTCTCGAACCGCGAAATGCTCGCCGCGACAGGGACATTCGTATCGCCGCCGCCAAGGACCGCAAAGGCAGGGATTTCGAGGCGCTCCCAGTACGGGATCGGAAAAAGTCACGCGCTCGCCGCTGTCGACAGCGCATTCAGGACGACGACGCCAGCGAGGATGAGGCCGATCCCCAGATACGCAAAGCCGTCCAGCGACTGGCCGAAGAAGGCCGCGCCCATGAGCGTCACGCCGGCGATGCCGCCTCCGGCCCAGACGGAATAGGCGATGCCCACCGGCATGGTTTTCACAACAAGCGACATGAAGTAGAATGCCACGCCAAAGCAGGCCAGCGTCAGCAGGGCGTAGCCGATCTTGGTGAAACCGTCCGACAGCATGAGCGACGCGCTGGCCGCGATTTCTATGCCGACGCCAATGGCGAGGAGTATCCAGTGCATTTTCTTGGTCCTTCGCTGAAATCCTTGGGTATTCGCACGAGCATTACGGCCAACTCACCCCTGGAAATGCCGAAACACCTTCGGATCGACGCTTGCGGCAGACAGCATCCCGCCCCAGAGCGCCCCGGGGATGCCGGGGCTCGCCACGTCCTGGCCGGACAGGTAGAGGCCGGGGACAGGGGTCTTGGCGCGAAGACCGTCGCAAAGGGTGCGCTCCGGCGTCACGTCGAGCCCATAGAACGCACCCTGTCGGTGCCCGGTGAAACTGACGGTCGAAAGCGGCGTTGCGAGGTTCTGGTACACCACGAGCTTCGCAAGCTCCGGGAAACGCTCCTCGAACGCGGCCATGAGCGTCGTCTCGGCACGGCGCTTGAAATCGGCATAATCCTCGCCGCGGTCGATAGGCGGCAGATCGGCCCACTTCGCGACCGTGGACCAGTCCGCCCAGAAAAGAAGCTGCGCGGTGTGCTTCTGGCGCGGTCCGGGATCGTGGGCGGGGTTTTTCAATGACCCGAAGGACACGGTCATGTGCGGCGGCGGACCGTCGGGGGCGTCGGTCCAGACCACATCTGCATCCCCGGTGGGGAAGAACCAGTGGTTTGCCCTGGTGGCTCCGGCGGCCTCAATATCGCCCTCGAAGCCGAGGAAGATGTTGAAGTGCGCGATGCTGGAGGGCAGGGCGCGCAACTCCGCCTTCCAGTCCTTCGGGCCGCAATCCTCGGGCAGGATCGTGTCGAGGGTTTCGCGCGCCCCGATGTTCGAGCTGACTACGCTCGACCGGATCTCCTCGCCGCTGTCGGTGCGCACACCGACGACGGCGTCGTCTTCGACCAGCAACTGCGCCACGCGCGTTGCGGAGCGGACGGCGCCGCCGTTCCCGGTGATGGTGGGCAACATGTGCTCGGCGAATGCGGCGCTGCCGCCCACCGGGTACCACGAACCGCTCTTCAGGTAGTAGCCGGCAATCAGGGCGTGCATGGCAAAGCTTGCTCTGCCGGGGCGACCGCCGTGGTCGCCCCATTGCGCGGCCAGAACCGCCGCGAGCTCGGGGTTGTCGGTGAGGTCGTCAATGACCTCACGGGTCGTCCGTGCACACCATTTCGAGATCGCGCGGCGGTTCCACCAATCCAGCACATCTCCGGCGAACTCGGGCATCGCACGGGTCGGGAAGATCTTCATCACCGCGTCCTGCCCTTCGCGCATGGCGCGGGTCCAGGCCCTGATCGCTTCGGCCTCGTCGGGATAGCGATCCGTGAGGTCCATTTCCTGGGCCTCGTAGGGGCGCGACAGCGAGAGTTCCGCCGACCCGATATGCACCGTGTCGTAGATCGACCCCAGCGACACGAAGTCCATCGGGGTATCGCACACCCAGTCGAGCAGCGCCCGCTCGCGGTCGCCGGGCGCCATGTGCCCCAGGTAATGAACGCCGACGTCCCAGGTGAACCCGTCCCGCGTGAAGCTGTGGGTCAGCCCGCCAAGCGTCTGATGTTGTTCCAGAAGCAGCACCTTGTGCCCGACCTTGCTCAGGGCGGCGGCGGCGGTCATGCCCCCCATGCCAGAGCCGATGACGACGGCGTCCCATTGGGTGGTGTCACTGTCTGACATTGCGAACCTCCGTTGGCTGACCGGGGACGATGTCCCAGACCTCGACAATGCGGCCCGTCACGATGCGCCAGACGACCACGACATCCATGGTGACGATCTCGCTTTCGAAGGTCAGCGTGTTGCGGGACTGAACGACGACCAGTTCCTTGCCCACCGGCGTGGCCGCGACCGGCTCGATCCGGAACGTCCCTTGAGATTTCTGTGCGACCGCTGCGAAAAACGCTGCAATGCCCTCGGGGCCGGAATAATCGCCCTGCAAATCCGGGAGATTGGGATTGGAATAATGCCAGACGACATCCGGTGCGAAGAGATGCGCCGAGGCGGCAATGTCGCTGGTGTCGAGCTGTTCAAGCACGGCCAAGGCTGGATGCACGTCGCTCATCGGTTTCCCTCCGGTCTGGTTCGTTGCCGTCCCCGTATCGGAGGGGCCCTGCCGTTTTCTGAAGATGCCTAATCCGGAACCAACTTGAACAGTTTCGGATCTATGGTCGCTGCGGCCAGTATGCCGCCCCAAAGCGCGCCCGGGATACCCGGAGTCATGACGTCCTGCCCGGCGAGGAACAGACCGGGGATCAGCGTCCGGGTCTGCAGGGCTTCGCTCATCAGGCGATCAGGCGTGGTGTCGATGCCGTAGAATGCGCCCTTGTGGTGCCCGGTGATGTCGCGGGTCGTAAGCGGCGTCGACAGGCTGCGGAACACGACGAGGTCAGCAAGCTCCGGGAATGTGCGCTTGAACAGCGCGAACATCGCGTCCTCGACGCCTGCCTTGAAGGCACGATAGTCGTCGCCCCGGGCGCCGGGTTCCATGTCTGCCCATTTCTCGATCACCGACCAATCCGTCCAGGCGTCGATTTCGGCAGCGTATTTCTGCGACGGTCCGGGGTCATGTGCGGCGTCCTTCAACGACGCGAAGGTCACGAACATGCCCGGCGGCGGCGTGTCGGGGACATCCGTCCAGATCACATCGACCTTTCCGGTCGGGTAGATCCAATGGTTGGATCGCGTCGCCCCTGCGCGCGCGATATCGCCTTCAAAGCCCAGGAACAGGGCAAAATGCGCAACCGAGTGCGGCAGGGCGCGGATGTCGTCGATCCAGTCCTGATGGCCGCAATCGGGGGGAAGCAGATGGTTTATCGTTTCACGGGCGCCGATACTCGAGATCACCGTGTCGACTCGGATGTCTTCTCCCCCTGATGTGCGGACACCGACGACCCTGTCGTCCTCGATCAGCAGGGTTTCGACCCTGGTGCTGGCGCGCGCTTCGCCTCCTGCCTTAGCAATCGTTGGCAGAAGACCTTCCGCAAAGGCCTCGCCGCCTCCTTTGGGATACCACGCGCCACTTTCGAGATAGGAGGAGGTGATCAAAGCATGCATCGCGAAGCTTGCCTTGCTCGACCTGCCGCCGTGATCGAACCATTGCGCGGCGAAGGCTGCGGCCAGGTCGGAATTGTTGGTGATCTCGTCAATCACCTCCCGGGTCGTCCGCTTGCACCAGCGGTCGATGTCGCGGCCATGCCACCACTTCAGCGCCGTGCCGACGAACTCCGGCATCGCGCGGGTCGGAGTGACCTTCATGGCCGCCTCACGGCCTTCCTTCAGCGCGGCGATCCACGCCTCTATCGCCTCGGTCTCGTCCGGGAACCGGTCCTTGAGATCGCGCGCCTGCGCCGCGTAGGGGCGGGTCAGGGCCAGCGGGGCGGCGTCGCCGATATGCAGATTGTCGTAGATGCTTCCCAGCGACTCCAGCTCGATCGGCTTGTCCGACAACCAGTCCAAGATGCGGCGCTCACGATCCTCCGGGGCGAGGCAATTCAGATAGTGGATGCCCGGATCCCACTTGAAGCCTTCGATGGAAAAGCTGCGGGACAGGCCCCCCAGCGCTTCGTACTGCTCCAGAAGCAGCACCCTGTGCCCGGCTTTCGACAGCGCCGCAGCCGCCGCCAATCCGCCCATGCCGGAGCCGATGACGATGGCATCCCAATGATCCGAAGCCGTGTTCGTCATTTTGCGGTTTCTCCGCGTTCTCCGGTGGAACGTGTGGCCCGCGCGAGAACGTCTTTTGCCGCGAAGTCGTGCGAGGGGACGATTGCCAGATCCGGCAGGCGGTCTTTGAGCTTTCGAACCTTCGCAAAGGATGCGAGCAGCGTTGGCCCGTCACCGACACCCGGAACCACGTTCCGTTCCATGAGGTCCGCCTCGTAGGTGAGGTCGGCAACCAGAAGGATCGGATCCCAGCCTTCCTGCCGGATCAACAGGGACATGGAGCCCCTGGTATGTCCGGGCGTCGGCAGCAGGATCATCGAGCCATCGCCCGCAACGTCGTGGATACCATCGAAGCCCTCGAACAGCGGGTCATCGGTTGCCTCGAACGAAATCTGCCGCCACTTGGCGGACGGGATCTCGATATGCTCGCGCAGAATCCACTCCTGTTCCGGGTGGGGATCCGACAGGATCGACCATTCTTCTGCGCTCACCAGCAGATCGGCCTGCGGAATGTGGCCAATTCCCCCGACGTGGTCGAAATGCAGGTGAGAAATGATCGCTGTCTCGATGCCCTCGGGCGCTACGCCAGCGCGCTGAAGGACATGATCGATCCGATCCTCTTTGGTCAGGTGCAGGCGGAAGATGCGCGGCAGCAGGAAACGTCCAATGGCCTGACTGATGTAGCCGCTATCGAATTGGACCGCCGGGTCGATTCCAGTGTCGAACAGAACCAACCTATCCCGATGCGTGATCAGGAACGCCTGCAGCGGCAGCTTCACCCAGCGGCGCCCAAGGAAGACCCACCAGAGCCTTGGGAACGAACTTCCGTACCGGTGTTCCCAGTGCTGCTCGGCACGACCGCAATCGAGAGCTCGAACAGACTGAACTGCGGTATCGGACCCTTGAACCGGGGATGGGTCTTCAGCTTGTGATGCAACCATGTGCCCCCCCGAAAAAAGGAAGAAAGAACGACAATATCGCGCCCTATCATCCGTATCGGCGCAAGAGTTTGATGAACCATCCCACGGTAGCATGGGAAAGGGTTGAAAGAATTGATCTCACTCAAGGTGGACCCCCACGGATTGAGGCAGGGAAGACGCGTTCGCACTCCCTACGCCGCTTGCCGGCCATGGGGACGGCTCGATGGCGCGTCGGGTCACCGCCAAGGCGCTCGCGGCGTCGCATCCAGACCTGCCGCTCGGCCGACACGGTGCTAACCTGCCGTCCACCTTCGCCGTAGCCGCAGGGCGATGCCGACGAACAGCAATACGAGGCCGACGATCGCGAGACTCCATTTGGTTGTCGTCCATCGGTGGGCCGTTGCAGCCATCTCTTGCGTCACGCCGTCAGCCCCGGCGCGCAACACCGCCGTGATCGCCAGGTTCTCCAGAATATCCGTGACCACGTAGGTCAGTGACACCGCGCCTATGATCAGCCCCGGCAAACCGGGAAACAGCCACCGATTGGTCATGAACAGAACCGCCCCGAGAAGCGGGGGGAAGATCATGTCCAGCCACATCTGCGGACCGAGGTAGAGCGCCACGCCCTCAGCTCCGATCGCGGCGACGAAGTCCCGGACGTCTTCGAATGAATAGCCCGTGAACCGCATGTCCAGCAGGCGCAGGCCGTCGGCCATCTCCTCGATCCTTGGAAGGCTCCAGAGGTTCATGCACAGCCAGGCCGCCAGCGTCGCTGCGAAAACGGGCCAGAAGATCCGCGGCATCCTGTTCCCCCCGGTTTCAAAATGCGGCAGCCAGTGATCCCGGCTGCGGGCCGCTGCATTCAGTTCACGTTGATCACGACAATCCCTGTCTTCTGACCCGTTTCGACGTAACGAAAGGCGCTTTCGATGTCGTCGATAGGATAGCTGCGATCGAATACTCCGCGAAATCGGCCTTGTGCCATCAGTTCGGCAAGGCGCTGGAGGAAGCCCGCAGGGTCTTCGGGAAACGGAACGCGGACGCGTCCGCTTCCCGTCAGTCCATAGAAGGTCCCGAGGAAGATGTTGGACCAGGCCGGGCCAAGGTCGGTCGCCGAAAACACACCGTCCGTCTTCAACAGATGTTTGCATTCGAAGTAGGAGGTCTTTCCGACCGCATCGAAAACGACGTCGAATTGTCCGTCGATCGCCGTGAAGTCCTCTGTCTCGTAGTTGACCACCTGATCGGCCCCCAGGCGTTCAGCCAGGCCAAGGTGGCGTGTTCCAACCACGGCCATGACCTCTGCGCCAGCGACCTTGGCAAGCTGAACGGCGGCCGTGCCGATGGCGCCGGATGCGCCGTAGATCAGGCAGCGCATGCCCTCCGACAGCAGCTTTGTGGTGCCATTGGCATACCATGCACCCTCGCCAACGACCGCGTGTTCGAGAACGAGGTCGCCGGGCACCCGCGCAATGGCCCCACCGGCAGGTACGCAGAGATACTCGGCGTGCGCGCCAAAGACATGCGGGGACAGTGGAAAGACGGGATCACCGATGGGGACAGCGTAAGCCCCGGTGCGGGGCGCCTGGACAACGCCCGCGAAATCCAGGCCCAACGTGGGCATCTTCGGGCGGAAGAGCCCCGTCATGGCACGGGCGAAAAACGGGTGCGCGCGGAGTGTCGCCGTGTCGGTTCGGTTCACGGTCGTCGCGTGAACCTTCACACGCACGTCGCCCATCGACGGGGCCGGTACTGGCACTTCGCGCAATGAGAGACGCTCCGGTCCTCCGTAACGCTCGAAGATGACGGCCTTCATCGTTGGTTTTGCGTTCATGAGGGCAAGCCTACCAAACAGCACCCTAAGTGATCGACGTGTTTCTTTCGCAGACCGAAAGGTCCGGTGCCTGACGAGTGCATGGTAGCGTGCATCGGGTCGTCCACGACGTGACGTTCGTGCGAGATCGGCACGCGCCGATTTCGAATAGCCGAGGGTTCGCTAGGCCTGCCGGTGTTCCGGGTCTATAGTCGCGATTTCACTGTCTCCATGGTCGGAGAGAGCCGATGAAAGCTGTTGTGCAAGACAGGTACGGCGGGCCAGAGCTTCTTCGCGTGGCCGAGATCCCGGTGCCTGAACCTGGCAAGTCTCAGATCCGGGTCAAGGTCTTGGCCTGCGCCGTGAACCTGTCAGACTGGGAGTACCTCGTCGGCTCCCCGCTCTACGCGCGACTTGTCGGCGGTATTCTTCGCCCCAAACACGCTGTGCTTGGCTCCGATATCGTGGGCATTGTCGACAAGTTGGGCGCGGGCGTGACCGACTTCGAGATCGGCGATCGGATCATGGGCGATCTCGTCATGGTGCGGGGCGGGTTTGCGGAATACGCCTGCGTGTCCGCCGGCGAAATGACGCCTGTGCCGGAAGCGGTCTCCGATGAAATCGCCGCCTGTTTGCCGCAAGCCGGGGGCATCGCCGTGGCGGGTACCGAGGGACTGAAGGCAGGAGACAGACTGCTGATCAACGGTGCCGGCGGGGGGTCGGGAACCATGGCGCTGCAACTGGCAAAGGCCGCAGGCGCGAAAGTCACCGCGGTGGACAACGCCGGCAAGATCGCGTGGCTCAAGTCGTTGGGGGCCGACGAGGTCATCGACTACACCGCCACGGACTTTGCCACCCTGGGACGGCGTTGGGACCGAATTCTCGACATGGTGGCAACGCGCGGTCCGGGAAGGATCGCGCGAGCACTCGCTCCACAGGGGGTCTACAGGGCCGTGGGCGGTGACGTGAGCGTTCTGTTGTCCCTCCTCGTCGGGGGGCTTCCCTATCGGCTTCGGAACAAGTCGATCGGCATGCTCATAGTGCCCAGCGGCCGGGCGCTCACGGCGCGCGTCGCACAGATGGCCGTCGACGGTCGGATCCGTCCACACCTCGAGGATGTCCTGCCGCTTGCCTCGGTTCCGGATGCCTTGCAGCGCACGGGTGCGGGCGAAGTCAGGGGCAAGCTGGTGATCCGGCCCTGAGCGGCGGGACGTTCCCCGCGCCCTCAAACGGTCACAAGGATCGTGACGAGACCGAGCGCGGCCCACCCGGCGATGAGCGGAAGAACCACCCAGTATTGCTCTTCCTTTGGCAGATCCCAGCCCTCGGCACCACGGGCCGCCCGGACAGTCCACAAACACGCGATGGGCCAATAGACAGTCACTCCCAGAGCCGCGCCGAGCACGACCCCGGACCACGGCGCTTCGACAGCGTAACCCAGCAGACCGACGCCGAGGAGAGGGACGTAGAAGACCAGGTCGGCCCCCGCGTAGCCTTTGAAGAAGGCGACCCCGACATCGGTGATCCGCTCGGCAGGCTCTTGCGTTCCCATGCTGACACCCAGCGAATAGCTTACAGCCGCCGTGCACTGGGCTACCACAAGGTAGGCAAAAAGGATCCAGCCGGGAACCTGAATGGTCCAGAAAGCGATGTTCGACATGGCGTCCTCCGATTTGCCTGCAGTCTATGATGCGAACTTTATGCTTGTCGCGCAGATGAGGACAGCGGAAGGCCCGCCGCCGACCAGGCGGCCAGACCGCCTGGATAGTGCCGGACATTTCGGTAGCCTGCCGTGATCATCAGGCGAGAAGCGATCCAGCTCGCGGCGCAATCGCGTCCGGTGCAATATACAATGATGGGCGCGTCAAGATCCTCGAGCCAGTCAAGGTCTTCTGCCTTCGTGGCGTTGATGGAGCCCGGAATGTGGCCCATCGAGAATGCGGCGTCGCTCATCGCCATGATCAGCACGACGGGTTCTCCGCGTTCCAGGATGCCCTTCAACTCCTCGGTCGAAATGATATGCATGATCCGTTCTCCCGATCAGCGCCAGCTTTGGAAGATCGAGCCGAGACCGCCGAGCACGTCGCAAATCATCGCGACGGCGTGGCAGGCGAAGCAGACCGCAAGATAGGCGAATACTGCCGTTAATGCCCCGGTCAGGACCTTGATGAAAACCGTCGTCGAGATGATTGAGCCTCCGATCAATACAAGGATGGCAATGGTCGCGACGATTTGCACCCAATCGGGTATGTCACGGGCGATGGAGGGTTTCTTGGCGTCGAGCATGGCAGATTTCCTTTCAAGGTTTGGATGTCATGCGGATTGGGTGGACGGTTCTGCCCGGCAGAGCGAGGCGTTGATGACAAGCGCGACGAGCATCAGCCCCATGGCCAGAAGGAAGGCAGCGCCCGGGATGTTTGCGATGGCATGGACGCCGCTGAACGCGCTGAACGTCTGAGTCATCACGAAGGGCGAGAAGATCATGGCGACCGCCCGGACCGAGGCTAGCAGGCCCTGAAGCTCACCCTGGCCGTCATCGGCGACGGCATTGGCCATGCGGCCTTGAAGCGCCGGAGTGACGACTGCGCCAAGCGCCGAGAGCGGGGCGAGCAGCATGACGATCGTTCCGTTCGCGACGACGGCCACAAGACCGAAGGCGAGGGCGTTGAAGATGAACCCCCAGACGATCGTTCGTGCTTCGCCCAAGCGCTTCAGGACAGTCCCGATCAGCCCGCCTTGAACGGCGGCCATGGCAAACCCGAAGGTCGCAAGCGACAGGCCGACGGTCGCAGCGCCCCAGCCGAAGCGCGCTTGCGTGAAATAGGCCCAGGTCGACGGGAACACGAGAAACGCGAACTCGTAGAGGAAGAAGAGCGTCAGGAGCGGCAGGAGGCCGGGCATCTCGCGCAGCTTGGCGAAGACGGCGAAGGGATTGGCACGACTTAGGACAAACGGGCGCCGGATCGCGTCTGTGACGGTCTCCTTCAGCACGCTTGCGCCGAAGAACAGGTTCAGGCTCGCGAGGGCGGCGGCGGCCCAGAACGGCGCGCGCGTCCCGAACTCGGCGAGCAGCCCGCCGATAACCGGGCCGAGCACGAAGCCGATCCCGAATGCGGCGCCAAGCAGCCCGAAGTTCTTTGCCTTGTCCTCGGGCCGAGAAAGATCAGAAATCAGTGCCGACGCCGTGGATTGGGTGGCCGAGGCGATGCCGCCGACAAGCCTTGCAGCAAACAGCAGCCAGATGGAGCCCGCCAGAGCGAGAACGACGTAATCGGCGGCCATCACCGCTAGGGACACGAGGAGGATCGGGCGCCGTCCGAACTGGTCTGACAATGCACCAACCGCCGGCGCAAACAGGAACTGCATGACGGCGTAGCAAGTGGCCAGGATACCACCCCAGGCCGCGGCATCCGCGATTTTGCCGCCAGTCACCTCGCGGATCAGGTCGGGCATCACCGGCAGGATCAGACCCACGCCCATGGAGTTCAGGGTGAGTGTCACGAAGATGAACAGGACGGGCAGGCGGGAATCACGGCGATCAGTCATTGGGGGCGTCTCCAGTTTTTCGGGCAACTTGGTTTGGGCGACCGAAGCCAGCGCACGACGGCAAGCCCTGCGAAGACGGCGAGCAGCGCGGGCAGCCCGACGGTGAGCATCTGCGCAATCGCCACGAAAGCGTTGGTGCGCAGCCAGATCAGTTGCTCCGGCGTTTCGATGTCCGATGTGAAGGAGACCAGTGCCCAATCAGGGCGAGCCACCTCGGACCACGCGCCCTGCGTGTAGCCCGAAGGCTCCAGCGCGATGCCCGGCAGCAGTGTCTCAAGTGAACCGCTCAGGTTGCGGTCGTGATAGGCGCGCACGGCATAGCTGCCCTTGAAGCCGTCCAGCGTGACAGTCGCTTCGCGGGCAATGATCTTTGCGGTCAACACCGTGCCCGGTTTGCCGTCGCCATACGCCTCAGAAGAGTCAAAGACCTCTACGACGGCTTGCCCCAGGTCGTCCGAGAAACCTTCGACCGTGATGATCAGGTTATCTGCCCAAACGCTGCTCGAAGACGTGGCGAGACCAATAAGAGCAGCCAAGAGAGAAACGAGGCTTTTCTTGGCAGTTCGGGCATATGTGAGTTCGTGGGTCATGCCCTCCAGAAACCGGAGCACGGGTCCGGGCGCAGCATTTCCTTCGCAAAGGCCAAGCTTGTTTCGCTAAAAGCGACGGTGCTACCGTTCACGAAACGTCAATTGCAGCAGCGCGAAGGAGCGGCAGTGGGCAGACAGCCCTCACTGACAGCGCGGTACGTCATCGCGATTCTCGCGACCTCGGCCTTCATGATCTGGATTGCCAAGGACGACACGGACCGGCTTCTGGATGTCGGGATCTTCTGGATTCTCGCCATCTCGGCCGGCTGGCTGCAGATGCTGCTCATTTCACGCGGGGTGCGGTCGTCGTTCGGCGCGGAAGTTTGGCCCGGCTGGGCACTGCTTCTGGCGCAGACATTCATCGGGGCCGTGCCGCTGACCTTCGAGGTGCGCTGGCTGATGCTGACGATCGTCAATCCGGAAGGCGGCCTGCCGCCGCCGTGGATGAGCTATCTGAACGTGACCGTGATCAACCTCGTCTTCTCTTTGGTGCAATACACGCTGGTGGAGCGTTGGCCCATTCTGACAGCCGCTCGCCCCGAAGAGGAGATCCGCGCAGAACAGGAAGAGATCGACGCCGCGAACGCTATTCCGACCATCGGCCGTTTGAAACGCCGGCCCGAAGGGTTGAATGGGCGCATTCAGTACATGCAGATGGAGGACCATTATCTGCGAGTGCATACGGATGAGGGCGATGGCCTCACGCTCTATCGGATGGGCGACGCGGCGGCGGACCTCGCGGAGACGGACGGGATGCAGGTGCATCGGTCATGGTGGGTCGCGCGCGACGCCATTCGCGATGTCAAACGCGAGCGCCACAAGAAGACACTCATCGCTCTGGATGGCACCGAGATCCCGGTGGGCCGATCTTTCGAGAAGACGCTGCGCGAAGAAGGCTGGATCTAGACAGACCATTCTCGCCGTCAGGCGTCTCTCCGGCTTCACGCACCACATGGAACAGCAGGTTCGACGCGCCAAGAGCCAGCACCCCAGCGACAGCAAGGCTAGTTGCTCCGGACTTTGCGACAGTCGCAAGGCCGACATATGAACCAGCACGTCCGGCGTCTGCGGCCAGGCCAGCAGCATTGCGGCAACGAAAGCGTTCTCGGCATAGTCGAACCCCGCCGCGAGCCACGAGACGACGATACCAGCACTGACCGGCCATGACGGCGCATCCTGTCTTCCAGCCAACCGGAACAGGGAAGCAAGGGTCAGGGCCATCAAGGCGGGGTAAAACGTGTCCAGTGGAAGCTGACGTGTGAGGTATTCGAAACGCCCCTCAGCCCCCAAGGCTCGAAGTAAGGCCAGAGCTGTGTCGGTCGAATAACCTGCCGGGCGCAGATCGAAGGGCATCATGCCCGCCTGCGCCTGAAGCGCAGGAAGCGTCCCGAAGACCATTGTCAGATAAACCGCCGTAGCCGCCGTTCCAAAGACAGCCGCTGCGCGGCCGGGTGTCATATGTGTCATTGCCATTTGTCAATCTCCATGTGTCACACAAACCTTGGCACCAACGGCGCAGGCCATCATTATCGGATGATAACAGGAACGAGGAATGGACATTCTTGGCGTCTTGAGATCGACGGGGGGCGGGTTGTCCGGACCCGTGGCCCGGAACTTTGCGACCGAATGGCGCGCCTCCCTCGCGTCCAAGGGCTCCAGTCTGATCCGGCAGGAGGAATTCGAGCCGCGCGAAGCCCTCGTTCTGGACGGTCGTGCTATTAGTATCGTCGGTGACGGCGACGGTCGAAACGTCTGCATCGGCTTTCACATCGCCCCCTGCGTCCTGCCCCCGAATGTCGCCCGCACCCGCGATGGTGCGTCGCGCGTTACGATAGAGATGACCACCGACGCGACAGTTTCCGTCATGGCCGCCGACCGCCTTGTCGAGCTGATGGTTGAAGACGATGCGATACGCGACTGGGGCAATATCATCCTGCGCGAAGTCCTGTCGGAAAAGGCCGACAGGGAATGGTGTCTTGCGGCGCTTGGCGGGCGCGACCGGCTGTCGTGGTTTCGCGACCGCTACCCGTCACATGAAACCATGTTCGCCCATGGCCATATCGCCAGTTTCCTCGGCATGACGCCGGTGACGCTGAGCCGCCTGCGTTCGGGGTCCTGACCCCAGACAGCTGGCCACCCTCGCTGCCAAGGCGAAGAACAACCCGAGCCCGGACGCACCTTACTGCGCCAGCAACCACCGGAGCCGGTCCAGCGACAGGGCATAGTGCAGCAAAATCAACAGCGCCAGGGCCACGCCCACCCCTCGTAGCCCTGCCGAATGAAACGCCAACGCGCCTGCGAAGAGGATGAAGAGTTCGACGGCAAGCCGCACGGCTCCCGGCACTGGAACCGGCGCATTTCCCGACCGACTCGGATCGCCGGGAACAGCGAAGACGGTCCAGATCGCGGCGGCCCCCGCGACCGCCGCGATGACACAGACAAACCTCAGAAGTCCACTGGCAAGTCCCCAGGCGTAGGTCGCCAGTCCGGCGAGTGCCGCCAGTTCGAGCAGGAAGCGAAGCGCGAGGTTCCAAGCAGACATTACCGTCCCTGAGCGATCACCGGCGAGTGTAGCACAAAAGGTGCCTCGCGCGTTTCCGAGAGCCGCTCGCGACGATTTCGGGGCTGCTGTTCGCGAAACGTGAACTGTAGCAACGTTGGCATTTACGAAGAAAACAAGGGCTCCGCGAAGGACCGCTACCGGGAATCGGTCAATCAGCGCCTTTTGGCTGCAACACCACATGCAGACACCCGAAAGGAGCCACGCCATGCATCTCATCGTCTTCGCCGCCGAGGCTGCGACAGTCCTCTTCCTCGCGATCTTCTGCCTGGCGCTCGCGTCGAACGGCGTCTGGGGGCGCATCTTCGAGATTCATACCGACGACCCGGTGGGGCGCTGCCTGATCCGCAATGCGCAGATCGCGTTCATGATCGGCTACCCCGTTTTCTTCGCCTCCACCATCGCCGTCGCTCTCGGGCTTCTCTGAAAGGATCGATCCCATGCAGAACCTCTGCCTCTACAAGTCGCTTGCTTTCATCCTCGTCTGGGTTGCGGCCCCTGCGCCGCTGTGGATCTGGGCCGCCCTCGCCTGGGCGATGTGATCCCGCCCTCCGAATTCGAAAGGACCCGTCCCATGAACATTTCCACGATCACCCGCGCCGGCGCCGCCGGCATGATCGTCAGCGGTGCCGCGCTCGGCTTTTCCTACGTCGCGCACCCACATCACATGACACCCGAAACGATCGCCGCGCCGTTCTGGATCATGATCCACGCGCTCTTCGCCCTGTCGCTGGCGCTCGGACTGCTTGGCACGACAGCGCTTTATGCAACCAGCGCCGAGCAAGCGGGCGGGCGGGGTCTTGCCGGTTTCATCCTGCTGTTCTTTGGAATGCTGCTGATCTTCGGGCTCAATTACTACGAAGTCCTGATCGCACCTTTCCTGGCCGCCAACTACAGCCAAGTAATCATCGACCACGGGGCGGGCGACGCCATGGGGCCGGTTGCGGTTTTCTTTCCGCTCGCCGGGACGCTCACCGTTGCAGGCTATGCATTGCTTGGTTGGGGTTGGATGCGCGGAACGGTAATCCCGCGCCCTGTCGCGCTCGCCCTGATCGTCTCCTCGCTCACCTTTGGCATCGGTCTTAGCCCAATTGGAGGGCTCATGGCCGCGCGCGTCACCGCTGCGGCGTTCGGGGCATCGCTGGTGGCGGTCGGTATTACGGCATGGCGCAGGCCATTCGCATCCGTCGCAACCGCCTGATCGGAGGGCCCCATCCATGCTACGATCCACCGTCCTGACCGCCGCAATAGTCGCGGGACTGACCACCGAAACCCGCGCCGCTGACCTCGACGTTACAATCGGAGGTGCCACACCAGCCACGGGCCAGATCCTCCTGTCGGTCTTCGATTCCGCCGACGATTGGATGCAAAGCCCCGCCGCGCGGCGCACCAATGCCATCACCGGGTCGGGCACCGCCGCCGCGAGTGACCTGCCACCCGGCCGCTACGGGATCGCGATCATCCATGATGCGAATGGCAACGGCGTGCTCGACACAGGTCCCTTGCGCATCCCCCGCGAGGCGTTTGCATTCTCAAACGGAGCGCGGGCGCGTTTCGGCCCACCCTGGTTCGACAGGGCTGCTTTCACCTTGCCCCCCGAAGGCTTGTCCCTGCACATCCCACTCACCAACGCCAACTGACCGGGAGGATTGGCCCCATGATCGAAGTCAACGCACTTTCAAAGCAGTTCGGCAGCTTCAAGGCTGTCGATGAGATCAGCTTCACCATGCGGCCCGGCGAGGTTTTCGGCCTGCTCGGCCCGAACGGCGCGGGCAAGTCTACGACGATCAGCTGCATTTCCGGCCTGATCCCGCCAAGCTCCGGGCAGATCTCAATATCTGGGCACGACCTGATCCGTCAGCCCTGCGCCGCAAAGACCCGCCTCGGCATCGTGCCTCAGGAATTGGCGATCTACGAGGACATCTCAGTGGCTCAGAACCTGCGCTACTGGGGCGCGGCCTATGGTCTTCGGGGCGCGAAACTGTCGGAGCGCGTGGCCGACGTGCTCGAGGTCATCGGTCTCGTGGATCGAGGATGGGACAGACCGAAGGATTTCTCGGGCGGTATGAAGCGCCGCCTGAACTTCGGCTGCGGGATTGTGCATGAGCCTGATGTCCTGCTGCTGGACGAACCGACGGTCGGGGTCGATCCGCAATCGCGAGAACGCCTGTTCGACATGGTGCGGGCTCAAATCGCCCGGGGTGCGAGCGTCCTTTATACCACGCACCACATGGAAGAGGCGGAGGCGCTCTGCGACCGGATCGCCATCGTCGACAAGGGACGCAAGATCGCGGAGGGCACCCTCGCGGAGTTGCGCGCGCAGGTTGGGCAGCGCGATATCATCACGCTGACAGGGGCCTTCGGCCTGGATCCCGCGCTTGCCGGCGTGCTGCCCGAGGGCATTGCCGTTCTGCAAGCAGACATGGACCGCCTGACGCTGGAGACCGAGGATGGTCCCGCGCGTCTCGCCAGACTTCTCGACGCGCTCGCCAAGGCCGGTGCTGAGGTCCGCGAGACGGTCGTGCGGCGGCCAAACCTCGAAAGCCTGTTCCTGAAACTCACCGGCGCCGAGCTGAGGGCCTGAGCCATGACATTCCTGATCGCATCCATCCTGAAGAACCTTCAAAGGATCACCGCGCAGCCCTGGTCCGTGGCCATCTGGATCGGCGTGCCGTTGCTGGTCGGCGGCCTCCTGTCCGCGGTCATGGGTGGTTCGGACGGCGAGACACCGAAAGTCCATCTCCTGATCGCCGACGAGGACGGCTCGTTCCTGTCTGGCGCGCTCGTCGACATGCTGGCGCGCGAGGAACTCGGTGATCTTCTGATCCTGGAGCCCGTGGCCACCGTGTCGGGCATGGCGACGCTCGACGAGGGCGAAGCCTCGGCGATGCTGGTTATCCCCGAGGGGTTTCAGACGGCCTTTCTCGCCTCTGAGCCGCAGGCGCTACGGCTGGTCGTCAATCCATTGCAGCAGATCCTGCCAGAGATGGCGGTAGAACTGACCCGGCTGATCGCGGATTTCGGCAGCTACGCGCAAGTGGCATTTGGCCCTGAACTGGACGCCGTGGGCCAGTTGATCGCGGAAACGGCAGACGTCGCAGGGCCGGAAACGGCGTCCGCCATCGGCGCACTGGCCAGCGGAACGGCGACGAAGCTCATGCGGGCGTTTCCGCACCTGACTGCTGCGCCGGTCGAGATCGCCGTAGAGACGACCGAGGGCGCGCGCGAGGCGAGTTTCACCATGCTGTTCTTCCCCGGCCTTCTGATGATGTCGGTCATATTCGCTGCCCAGGGACTGGCCGAAGACCTGTGGCAGGAACGCGAGATGGGCACGCTCCGTCGGCTGCGCAGCACCGTTGCGCCGCTTGGGACCTTCCTGTTGGCCCGCGTTGTGTCGTCTTCGTTCGCCCTGGTGCTCGTGATCCTGCCCCTTGGCCTATTGGGATTCACGCTGCTGGATCTCGATTGGGGGAGCCTGCCGCTTACGCTCGCATGGCTCACGCTTGCGGGTCTGATGCTGTCCGCGCTCGCCTCGCTCATTCAGGTGCTCGCCCCAACGCGAAAGTCAGGCGCCCTGTTCTCATCGCTGGTCTTCTTCCCGCTTCTTCTCGTGGGCGGCAGCTTCTTCCCGCTGGAGAGCACGCCAAATTTCCTGGCCACTTTCGGCCGGTTCACACCGAACGGCATAATGCTGGAGCCCCTGAAGGCATACCTGATCGGCACCGGCGACCTTGCCGCGTTCGCCCCGATCCTCGGCATTTCACTTGCCGCCACTCTCGTCCTGACCGCCGCGACCGTCTGGCGCCTGCAGGCCGGTTTCGCAACCCGCTGATCGGAGGACACCATGCAACACTCCCTGGCCAATATCTGGTTCATCGCGAAAGCCGACGTGCTATTCGCCCTCAGGGACCGTGCCACGCTGCTCTGGCTCGTTCTCATGCCGCCGGTGTTCTTCTTCTTCATCGGCAACATGACCGCCGGTGGGTTCGGCGCGATGATGACGGGCTCGGAAATTGTCATTGAAGCTGGCTCTGAACACGATCCCGCCACGCAACGGTTTTTGGAACTCCTTACCGAAGGAGGATTTGTTAGTGCGGAAGCGGGGGCGGATGCGCCGATGTTGCGCCTGTCAGCGGCCTCAGATGGAACCGATGGCCCGGTAATCGCCACATACCTTGCAGGCGACCCCACACCGACGACGGACTTCGAGGTGCTGCGGCTGCGACGCGCGGCGCTGACGCTTCAATCGGAACGGGCCGCGGTCGCTGCACGGGGGCATGACGCATCCAGCATCGCCGCCTTCGCGGACGAAGTGCGGACCCTGACTGTCGAGGTCGAGGCCGCTGGACGGTTGGGCCGCGTGCCATCGGGATTCGAACAAACGATCCCCGGCATACTCGTGATGTTCACGATGCTTGTCCTGCTGACATCCGGCGGCGTTCTGCTGCTGATGGAACGCGAACAAGGGATGCTCCGGCGGCTGGCCTCCGCGCCCCTCTCCCGGCGCGAGATCGTGGCCGGCAAGTGGCTCGGACGCATGTTGCTCGCCGTTGCGCAGATCGGTTTCGCCATGGGTGTCGGCACCGTCCTGTTCGGCATGGATTGGGGCCCGTCGCTGCCTGCGATTTTTGCGGTCCTTCTTGGCTGGGCTGCGTTTTGTGCGTCCCTCGGCCTTCTGGTCGGATCTATCGGCCGGTCTCAAGGCGAGGTCGCGGGCCTTGGGATGCTTACGACAATGGTCATGGCCGCGCTCGGCGGTGCCTGGTGGCCCATCGAGGTCACACCGGACTGGATGCAAACGTTGCAACTGGTCGTTCCGGCCGGCTGGACAATGGATGCCATGCACCGGCTGGTCAGCTTTGGCGACGCGCTTGTCACAACGCTTCCACACCTTGCCGCACTGGCGGGTGTCAGCCTCGCCGTCGCAGCCCTGGCCGCAAAGCTCTTCAGGTTCAGCTGAAATCCAGCTGCGGACCTGACCGACCACTGACGAAATCCAACTCAGGAAACTCTCCCATGACAACGCCGATGATCATCCTTTGCCTGCTTCTTCTCCCTGTTATCGCCTCATGGGTCATTGGGGGAACTCGGAAGGTGCGGTTCGGCGGCGTGCTTGGGATAGTGTTCGCATTTGCCTTCTTCGGCATCGGGCACTTCGCCCAGACCGACGCGATGATCGAGATGGTGCCGCCCTTCGTTCCCTTCGCCAGACCGTTGGTCCTTGCAACGGGCCTTCTGGAATTCGCGATCGCGCTCGGGATCCTGGTTCCCGCCAGCCGTCGCCTGGTCGGACTGACGGCCATCGCGGTTCTCATCGCCATCTTTCCCGCCAACATCTACGCCGCCGCCAACCAGACCGGTATGGGCGGACATGTCTGGGGACCCGTCTACCTGCTTGTCCGCGCGCCGCTTCAAGCCCTGCTGATTTGGTGGGTCTGGTATTTCACCGTGCGAACCGCTGTTTTCTGATATGCGGCCTAACTCGCAACATTGGCTTCCGGCGAACCGTCTCGCGACAGGTCGAGTCCAATCCGTTTCTGACGCGATCGTTTTGTTTGGGGGAGAGAACAACTTGCTGACCCGAAGGGTCAAGTCAGTGCACCCTGGTAAGGCGTCTTCAACGTCTCCGCCAGGAAATCCATGACAAAACGAATGCGCTTGTTGTGCCGGACGTCCGAGTGGCAGGCGAGCCAGAGCTCAAGCGACGCGACAGGCAAGTCGGGCAGCACTTGCACCAGATCCGGCCAAAGCTGCGCCATGCCAAGGTGCAGCGGTCCGATGCCGATCCCCGCTCGGATCGCGTTGATCATTGCGATGTTGTTGTCCGACCTGAACTGGAAGTCGCCCGGTGCAAGATCGAGGCCGATCGCGCGATATGCTTCGACGAGAGATGGGTTCCTGTCCTGACCGAGGAGGATGTGCTCCTTCAGGTCGCTCGCCTTTGTCGGAGCCGGATGCCTCTGCAGATAGCTTTCATGCGCGAACAGCCCCAGCGGAACGTCGCGAATCTTTCGCGCAACGATGTCGTTCTGCGTCGGGCGGAACATGCGCACGGCGATGTCTGCATCGCGTTGAAGCAGGTTCGTGACATCGTTGCTGACGTCGATCTCGATCTCGATCATCGGATGGTCGGCCATGAACCCGGCGACGATGCCCGGCAGGATCAGGGCGCCGAGGATCTCGTTGGCCGAGATGCGGATCGTGCCCTCGATGCGTTCTTCCAGACCCGACGCGACACGCGCGAATTCCCTTGCAGTTCCGAGCATCTCGGAAGCTGTTGCGACAAGGTCCGTGCCCTTGTCGGTCAGACGCATCCCTTCCCGACCACGCGTGAAGAGCCTGATCCCCAGTTGTCTCTCCAACAGGTCGATATGACGTCCGACCGTCGGCTGGGTTAGGCCAAGGTGACGCGAGGCGGCAAGAAGCGAGCCGTGCTCGGCAACGGCGTGGAAGGTACGGATGTGGTCCCAGGACAAATGCATCACACGTTATAGATTTTTATATACTCAGTATCAAGGAATAGACAATTTATAAAATCCTTCGCATAGCGCATCTTGCGTTCAGTCGAAGCAGAGCCGGCCAAAAACGGCTCCCACCGAAAGGAACTGAACCATGTCGATCCTCACAACCTCCGCTCTCGTCGCTGGAACCGCACTTGTCGCAGCCTTCGCTATCGGGCAATTCGCCGGCCCGTCCATCACCACCGAGATCGAGATCGACGCTCCGCCCAGCGCCGTCTGGACCGAACTCTACGCCACCGAGGCCTATGGCGATTGGAACCCGTTCGTGCGCCGCATCTCAGGTGATCTGGAGGTCGGCAAGCGCCTGGAGGTCACCGTCGGTGCTGTTGGAAACACGCCTATGGATTTCACCCCCGAAGTTCTGGTCGCAGACGAAGATGCAGAACTTCGCTGGGTCGGTCGCCTCGGGTTTCGGGGGATCTTCGACGGCGAGCACTACTTCATTCTCGAAGAAACCGATCGCGGAACCACACTCTTCCGCCATGGCGAGACGTTCACCGGCGTTCTCGGCTATCCGCTCCTTGCGCTAATTCGCGAAGATACGCACAACGGCTTTCTGGAAATGAATGAAGCACTGAAGGCTCGGGTGGAAACCCGAAACTGAGGACACCATCCTGCACACAGAAAAGGCCGCGGCGCACCCGTCGCGGTCCTTTTCTCGCGGACCGTACTTGCAACGGACGGCCGGATATACCGCGTCTCCGATCGCGGAACCAGTGCGCATGCCACTTCGTTTGCTGGCTCTCTGGCGTGCCGTGGCGCTGACGCAGGCGGATGTGAGAGTATATCCCGATGAACGCGTCGAATTCGGTGTGCTTGCGAGTGGCGCGTCTGCATCGGCTGCAGATTTCGCCGATATCATCGCCAGAGTGGGTTTTGATCGTCAATAGCTGCGCCCATTCATCGAGGTGCTCGTAAATCGCTGGAGATCAGGCTCCCGGAGCCTGACCGAAGTAAACTCTGTGATATCGCTGTTTGTGGCCGTTACGTGACTGATCGCTGGAGGATCGGACCGAATCCCGGACGGCATAAGATGGTTGGGCAGTTTGCAAGTGCGGATCGTGCGCATAGGGTGTCCGGGCACGCCCATTTGCAGGCTGAAAGACTGAAGTAACGTGATCCGCGCATTTGCACTTTGCGTTTACCAATTCTACGCCACGATCCGTGGCACCAAGCCTTCCACCAATGGCAGAAACCGTGAGTTGCGAGCCCCCGCAACCAACCTTATTCGCACGAGGTCGTCTGACGAAAGTCCGGCGGCCTTTTTGCTTGTCTGGCCGAGGCTTAGGATGCCGGCCAGTTCATCCTAGATATAGATCAGCAAGCCGCTTTCCGCGCCGTCAGCACGTGTGCAGGACGATGCGCCCGATGAGGGCCGCGCAGGATGGCGGACGGATTCGGTGCCTGATACGGCTGGTTTGCGTCCGCCGACAGAGCGGCGGACGCAAATCTCGAACCCGGTCGATCACTTGATCGCGGTCAGGCTTCTGGCGCGATTGGGCGAGTGCGCGAGTGTCGCGCGATAGGCCGTCAGCGCCTCGTCCGTGCGGCCGAGCTTCATCAGCATGTCGCCGAGAAGCTCCCGCGCAGGCAGGACGTGCCCGGGCGTCACGGGGCTTTTCCCGATCTGATCCTCGAGATCGGCGGCTGCCGTTTGATGCGTGAGCGCGAGGTCTTCGTTGCCTTGGGCGAGTTCGATCCACGCCTCGATGGTCAGGATCTGCGTCTCGGACAACTGCTCCCAATAGCCCTGCTGTCGCTCTTTCATGGCGCCGCGCAACTGTGCGAGTTCCTCGACCGCCGCCTTCGCATCGTCGATATGGCCCGCTCTCGCCGCTCCCAGGCCTTTCGCAAACCAGACCATCGCGACGGTCTGGGGAAAGTTCTCCCACGGGATGGCGTCGTGCAGGTCGGTCGACATCCGCGCGGCGGCTTCCCAGTCCTCGCTCTCGAGTAGGAGCCTGACCGGCGAGGCTGCAAGCGCGTAGGCGCCACCGAAGCTTGCCTGGTGGTTGTCGATGGCCAGCATTTCGTCCACCAGCCGCTGCGCCTCGTCACGCTCGCCCCGCTGAAGATGCCCATAGACCATGTAGTCGATCGCGTGGGCGTAATGTGTCTGAACGACATCCGTCGATTGCGCGAGCGCCGCTTCGGCGGAGCGGCTATTGAGGTCGATGGAGGTCTCCCAGTCGCCGGTCCGGGTGAAGATGTGCGAAGGCATGTGAAGCGCGTGCGGCGCCGTCGGCGCCGTCTTGTCGTACAGCTCGGCATAAGGCGTTCCGCGCGCCTTGAGCGGCGGATTGTCGAAGGCGTGGATCGCGTAGTGGATCACGCCGGGATGCGATGGATCGATCTGGTGAAGCGCGTCAAGCGTCGTCCCGATGTCCGCCAGAACGTCGAGGCGTCCGGGGCCCCGTGGCGCAAGGGCGATGCCCGCCAGCGCCCCGAGTGCGGCCGCGTCGATGTCATCCGGGTGATCGGCGGCGGCATCCATCTGCGCGTTGCCCCAGGCCGAGAGGCGGGCTTGGTAGCCGTCGTGGTGAGGCGAATAGAAGGCTTCGACCGCCGCGATCAGGGCCGCTTCGAGCGGTGTGCCGGGCTTCAGTGTCGCGAGCTTTTCGGCCGCGGCAATGCCGCGCTCGGTCTCGGCCGCTGTGGGCGTCCCCGGCCAGAGCGGATGAAAATTCGACATCGCCACGCCCCACTCGGCCATGGCGCAATCGGGGTCGGCGTCGGCCGCCGCACCAAAGGCCGCTTCCGCCTGGATGTACATCATGTTGTGCAACAGCGTCAGACCGTCGTTGAATTCCCTGTCGGCGGTCTCGTTGCAGGATGTCGTGAAGTCGGCGCCCGTCGCGACGGAGGGCAGGATCGCCCCGGCGGACGCCAGAAAGGCGATCAGCGCGGGACGTGCGGTACGTGTCATCATTTTCATTGGCTCTTTCCCTTGAGAACGGTTCTTTGCTGAAATTGCGGGCCGATGACCCGCCTTCACGACACGGGTTTCCGACCTGATTGTCTTGAAAGCCTTTTGAAATTCTCCTGAATTCAGGGATTTGCAGCCGCGAGCGAAATTCTCGGACGAGCGGACCGGAATCGCGTATTATCCCTGGCGGTAGGGGAGTGCCGATGCCGGGGGATGCGACCAACGCCGGAGAACGCCTGCGCTTGGGACAAAGCGTCTATTCCTGGCAGGAGGGGCGGCTTCGGGATGCGTCCGGTCGGGACGTTCCATTGCGCAACAAGTCCCTCAGGATGTTCTCGGCGCTTCTTGCCGAGCGGGGACATGTGCTGAGCAAGGACCGGCTGTCCGAACTGGTGTGGCCCGATACGGTCGCGACGGACGAAAGCATCGCGCGTTGCATTGCGGATATCCGCAAAGCGCTTTGCGACGACGACCATGACATTGTGCAGACCTATCCCAAGCAGGGTTACCGTTTGCACGCGCCCGCGGACACGAACGAGGCCGCGAGCGGCGCGTGGTTCGGGGGGAGCGGTCGTGCCGCCGCCATGCTGGGTCTTTTCATGGCGCTTCTGGTCCTCTGGCTTGTCGCCCCGAAGCCGGATTTCGTCTCCTCGGATCAGGTCGCATCGGCTGCGCCAGGTATCGGCCGCGCAGACAGGGTCGCGATCATCCCGTTCGAAGGCGAGGGCGAGGATGTCGGATTCCTGGCATCGGGGCTATCCGACGACCTTGAGGTTCATCTGGCCGAAATGTCCGGCATCAAGACGCTGTCTCTGGCGCAGACAGCCTCGGTCGCCACCGGCGGCAAAAGCCCCTTGGACGTGGCGCAATCGCTGGATGCAACCTATGTCGTGCTTGGACGGCTCCGCCGGAACGGCGATCAGGTTGCGCTGTCCATACAGCTTGTCGACGGGAGCGACGGCACGACGGTCTGGGCGGACCGGTACGAAGGATATCGGGATGGTCTGATCGCATTCCGCGACACGCTGCCCGAAGCGCTGGTCGGGGCCATGTCGGTCGAACTGAACGCGCGCGATCGCCAGCGTCTCCTGGTTCAGGACACCGCCAGCCCCGAGGCGCTGGCAGAAGTGATGCAGGCGCGACGGGAACTCAGCCAATTCACCTACGCGAGCAGCCTGGCCGCCGAGAAGCGCCTTCGCCGTGCCATTTCGATCGACCCGCAATATGCGCGCGCCTATGCCGAACTGGCCTCGGCCTTTGCGATCCGGCTGGAGAACGACTGGATTGTCCTGTCGCAGGCGGACACCCAGAAGGCGTTCTTCTTCGCCAACCGCGCCCTGAGCCTGGATCCCGACCTCTGGTTCGCGCACTACGCGATCGGGCGCCTGCACGCGGTCGCGCCCGGCGGCGACATCGAAGCGGCGGTCCGTCACCTTCGGACCGCGATGGAGCTTCAGCCCGCGAATGACGATGCGCGCGCTTTCTATGCGGTCGTCACGATGATGTCCGGAAGGGTGGTGGAGGCCAGACGGATTCTGGAAAGCGTCGTTGCGACCCACCCCCATGCGCCCTTCTGGTACTTTCTCGGTCTTGCCAACGCACATTTCCACCTGCGCGAGTACGAGGCCGCGCTGGATTTCACCTCGCGCTGTCTGAGCCAGATGCCGAACAGCCCCTACTGCCTGAGGACCCGGATTGCCGTCGAGGCGCGACTGGGCCGCATTGAGGACGCCGAATGGACGATCGGGGAATATGTCACATACGGCAACGACCCGTCGCTCGACGCCGTCATGAAAAGCGCCATCGAGCGCGACCCCGCCATGCTTGACCATTTGCGGAAGTCCTACGAACTGGCTGGCCTTAAATAGTCACCGAGAAAGCGGCCCGGATGATTGCGTCGGCGAAAAAGTCCGCTCCGCAGGCCCGTGACGCCGATGTGCGAGGCAGCTTGCGCGGCGGCGTCCTTGGAGGCTGTCGATTTGCTTTGCGACCGGAGGCCGACCGACTAGTCTGGCAGTATGGGATACGTGACTTCTCTCTTCGCGCGCAAGATGGTTGCGGCGGCGGGCGACGTCGTCGATGGCGCCGCGATCCTTCGGGGCGCGGGTATCGACCCCGACGGGCCTTCGGACCCGAAGGCGATGATACCTGCGGAGACGTATTATGACATGCTGGAGCGCATCGCGGACCAGACCGACGTGAACGATCTGCCGGTCGTCACCGGAGCCTCGATGCGGCTGGACGAGTACGGCGCGCTTGGACTTGCCTTCAAGGCGGCGACAACCCTGGGCAGCTCCTATGCCAGGGTCGAACGGTATGCTCGCCTTTGGACCAATGTCGTGGACTACGAGCTGCGGCCGGATCCGCGCGGCACGCTGTTCATCCTGCACCGTCCGGGCACGCGGCGGCTGGGCATGCGTCTGTCGAACGAGGCGACGCTTGCGAGCGCTGTCTCCATCGCCCGGCAGGTCAGCCCGGTCCCCGTCACCCCGCTGAAGGTCCTGATCCGGCATTCGGCCCCGAAATCGGTGGCGGCGCACGCGGATTGGTTCGGTTGTCCGATCCGCTTCGATTCCGATCTCGACGCGATCCTCTTTTCCCGCGAAACGCTTGCGCAGCCGAACATCCTCGGTGACGTCGGCATTTCCCGCTACCTCGTGTCTCACCTCGACAGGGAATTGTCCGAGATCGCCGACGAGGCGCACTTGGTCGTTCAGACGAAGGATGCCATCGCACAGGCGCTGAGCGAGGGTGCACCGAAAATGGCGGACATCGCGCGGGGCCTTGGGCTGAGCGCGCGTTCGTTTCACCGGCGGCTGTCGGAACACGGATTGACCTTCCAGACCCTGACCGAGGAAACCCGACGCGATCTGGCCGAGGGTCTGTTGCGCGACGAACGCCACTCGTTGGCCGAGATCGCCTTCCTGACCGGATTTGCGGAACAGAGTTCGTTCACACGGGCATTCAAGCGGTGGGTCGGCACGACCCCGGCAAGCTACCGCAAGACGCGCGCGCGCCGCTGAAGCGATCTGGCAGGGTCGGTCAAGGACTTGGCGGGCTCGGTCAAGCCCTCGCGGCCTCGGGATGCGACAGCTTCGTGGCAGATAGCACAACCACGCCATTCAAGGAGATTTCAATGACTGTGTATCTCGTCGCGAACGTGACCGTTCGGAATGCCGATAAAATGGAAGCCTATGCCGCCGCCGCAGGCCCGACCCTTGACCGGCACGGAGGTGAATTCCTTCTTGACGGTCAGCATGCCGAGACCCTTGCGGGGCAGTGGGACGCGCCGGGCGTCGCGCTTGTCCGCTTCCCCACCGTCGAGGCCGCGCGGGCCTGGTACAACTCGCCCGAATACCGGGCGCTGGCCCCCTTGCGGGCGGCGGCTGCCGACATGGACATCGCGCTTTTCACATCCGCCTGACGCCCGCACGTCATCACCGACAGAGACGCGGCGCCGGTTCTTCCGGCGCCGTTTTCCTTTGGCATGCCGGCCGGCGGGTCAGCTTGGCGGGATCGGTCAACGGAATGGCAGGAGGGATCAATATCGCGCGCGTGCCAGCGACTATCCCTTGGGTATCGCTTCAACCGAGGGAGACGACCATGCGACTTGTCACGACAGCTTCAACCATCGCCTGCCTGGCGGTCATCGGCGCCACCGATGCCACCGCCGCCGGTTTGGCCCATACGCACAATCCGGCCAACACGATCTCGGCAGAGACCGACCATCCGGACAGTTTCCGCCATTTTGCGCCGGAACTTCCGGCCATGCGGGCACGTGCCGCAGAGATCAACACCGAGTTCGGCCTTCACGTCAGCGAAATCGAGCCTGGCCTGTTCTTTGTCACCGACCTGATCTACCAGTCGGCCTTTCTGGTCACCGACGATGGCGTCGTGGTCTTCGATGCGCCGCCCAGCTTTGGCGAGCGGCTGCGCATGGCCATCGAGATGTCTGCGCCTGGCACGCCGATCACGCATTTCATTCTCAGCCACAAACACGCCGACCATAACGGCGGCGGTGTCTTCTTTTCAGACATCGACGGTCTTACGGTGATCGGCGCGCAGGCGAATGCCGACAGCCTTGCGGCCAACCCATTGCGCGGCGTGCTTCTGCCGACCCAGACGTTCGAGGAACGGGCGTCGCTGGAGATCGGCGGCATTCCGATCGAGCTTGCCACCGAGAGTTTTCATTCCGCCGACACGGACGTGATGATCTACCTGCCCCAGCAGCAGTTCCTCATGGCGGTCGACACGATCACGCCGGGCGAGGCGCCGTTCATGAACTTCGGCGGCACGAGCAATCTCGAAGGCTACATGGCCAGTTTCGAGACCTTCCTGTCATATGATTTCGAGCATTTTCTTTCGGGCCACGTGTCGGTCCTGGGCAATCGGCAGGACGTGGAAACGGCGCGCGACTATGCCTACGACGTCCGCGACACGGTCGCCGGCCTATGGCCGGGTTTCATGGACCGCTTCATGGCCAACATGGAGCTGACCGAGTTTCAGCACGGCAATCTCGCCTATCGCATGACGATGGAACAGGTCCGCGACGATTGTGCGGGCCAGATCGTCGAACGCTGGCAGGGCAAGCTTTCGGTGGTCGATCTCTGGGCCGAAAGCCACTGCGAGACGGTGGTGATGCATTCGATCATGCACTGAACCGCGACTTTGCCGGGCGGATCGCGTGACGCGGTCCGCCTCCCTCCGAAACACGGAAATCAACGAAAGGAAACACCATGACCCCGCTTATGTTCGTGCTTCTGCAAGTCGCCATTATCGCCTACGCGCTGGTGGCTGGCGTATTCCTGGCCTTCTCGGATTTCATCATGCGGTCGCTTGCCCTCACAGGCGGCGTCGGCGGGGTGGAGGCGATGCAGGTCATCAACCGAGAGGTGTTCCGCTGGGTCTTCATGGCCCTGTTCCTTGGAATGGCGGCCGCGTCCCTTGGTGTCGCCGGATACGGTGCAATCAACCTGGCCCACCCGGCCGGTGCGCTGATCCTGCTGGCCGGCCTGATCTATCTTCTCGGCTGTTTCGGCGTGACGGTGTTTTTCAACGTGCCGATGAACGAGGCGCTTGCCGGGATGGACCGGTCCGAAGGCGCGACGCAGGATTATTGGCTGCAAACCTATGTGCCGCGCTGGACCTTCTGGAACTCGGTTCGGACCTGTGCCGCGACGCTCTCCGCCGCGCTTCTTCTGTTCGGATTGCTGTGGATGACGCAATCCGAGGCGCAGCTTCCCTGACAGTCGGAGAACCCCGATGAACACTCTCGAAAAGGTCAACCTGGCAATCTTGCTGGCGACGATCGCCTACATCATCGCGATCAACACCCTGTTGAGCGCCACGGATCAGATTGCGCCCGCCCTGCGCTGGTTCATCACATTTCTGACCAGCGTCGGACTGTTCCGGCTGCTGATCATCATCGTCTACTGGGTCCTTCGCAGTTCCGACACGTTGCTGGCGGTGTACCATCAGGGCCGGTACCTCAAGGGTCTTTGGACATATCGCTACGAGGTCGAGGGGGTCCCGCACATGGGCGTCTGGCGCATCGCGCAGGACCTATCATCGATTTCGATCACCGGCTACGGGATCGATTCCTCGGGACGGATCGACAGCCATTTCCGCAGCATCAGCCAACTTTTCGAGCACCAGGGTGTCGACGAGATCATGTTCGCACGGACCGACACGGCCAGTGGCGCCGAGCACTTCGCCAAGACGACGCTTTACATCGACAGGCTGGGCCGCCCGAACTGGCGGTCCGGCCCGACCTTCATGCGCGCGCAGTCGATTCTCTACGGTCATGAAGAGGACGGTGTGCGACACGCCGACATCATCCTCAGACGCTCCGAGCCGGGAAGCAGCGAAGCGCGCATCGTCGAGGAGATGTGCGGTGCGGGCGGACCGGACGACGTTATTCGCGACCTCGCCTCTTTTTCTCGGCGTCGTCCCACGCGGTCAGGGGTTGATAGTCGGGAACAAAGCCGAGGCCTTTCCGTGCATCCGACGACACCGCCGCCTGCGAGGTGACGACGTCGATCACCGCCGGCGCGTTCTTCAGTCCGCGCCGGATCGCTTCCGCCAGATCGGCGGCAGCCTCCACACGCTCGCCATGTGCGCCAAGCGCGCGCGCCATCGCGGCATAGTCCGAGTGCCTGAGAGTGGTGCCGACGACGCGACCGCCGTAGTTGTACTCCTGATCGTACCGCTCGATATTCCAGGCCGCGTTGTTCGAGATAATGAACACCGCCTTCGCGCCATGACGCACGGCGGTGTCGATTTCCATCGCGTTGATGCCGAAGGCGCCGTCGCCGTTGACCGAAATCACCTGTCGGTCGGGGTACGCAAGCGAGGCCGCGACGGCGAAAGGAACGCCGACGCCCAGACAGCCGAAGGCGCCCGCGTCAAGATAGGTGCCCGCTTCAAGCCCGATGCGCGCGAAACTCAACAGATCGCCACCATCGGCGATCGCAATGTAATCGGCGTCCGCGACGTCGCGGATGGCATCGAAGATGGCCGCGGGATGGACCTTGCCGTCGGCGCCTGTCTCGGGGCCCCGAGCCTCGCGGCCCTTTTCAATGCGCGCTTGATGCTTGGCGCGGAGTCCACCAAGCCAATCCGCATCCCGCGCGCCCGGATCGTTGCCAAGCGCGTCGGCCAGCGCGTCGAGCGCCAGCGACACGGTGGACAGCAGTTCCGGCGTGCCGCGCCGGTTGTCGACCAACTCGCCCGGGGTGTCGGCGATCCGAAGAAAGCGCGCCTCGGGACACACCGCCGGCGGGCCGAAGCCAAGCTGGTAATCCAGCTTGTGGCCAACCGTGATGACCAGAGCGGCCTCGGCCATCGCCGCGGCGCGGACGGCGCCGACAACGGCGGGATGGTTGGGCGGCACCAATCCCCGGCTTTCCTGGGTATCCAGGTAGAGCACCTCGGCGGCGTCGAGAAACCGCACGAGGGACGGGCCCGCATCCCGAGCGCCCCGACCGGAGACGACAAGCGGGCGCTTTGCGGCACGGATCGCCGCCACTGCCTTGACAACAAGATCGGGGTCCGGCGGCAGGCGTCGCCGTGGCTTGGCCCCGATCCAGTCGTTCGGAATCAAGCTGGGGGCGACGCGGGTGCGCAGGACATCGGTCGGGATCTCGATATAGGATGGGCCCGGCTCGCCCAAATCGCCGAAGGCGCGGGCGATGGCCTCGTCCAGTTCGCGGATCACCTGGTCCGCCACACGCGCGGTACTGGTATAGCGGGAAACCGGGCGCAGAATGTCGACATGGGGGATGTCCTGCAACGGCCCCATGTTGGCCTGCGGACGCGACGTGCATCCGCCGATCAGCAGCACGGGGGCACGGGCCAGCGACGCGTTTGCGATACCCGTCACGCAGTTCGTCACGCCCGGACCGGCCGTGGCCATCGCGACGCCCAGAGCGCCCGTCAACTCGGCATGAGCGTGGGCCATGTGGACGGCCGCGCCCTCGTCCCGGACGTCGACGATTCGGATGCCCCGCTTGGCCGCATGGTCCCACACCGGCTGAATGTGGCCGCCTTGCAGACCGAAGACACGGTCGACGCCGCGTTCCGCCAGCACATGCGCAATCCAGGCGGCGACGCTGTCCTCGTCGCGGTTCAGGTCCTGCTGTTCGGTCATGCGCTGTCCCTTTCTGCCGAAGCCAGCATCTCGCGAAGAACGCGGTGCAGGATCTTGCCGGTCGCGTTCCGCGGCATCTGTTCGGAGGTGATGAAGACGATTTGGCGCGGACGCTTGAACCCGGCCAGCCTGTCGCGCGTCCAGTCGAGGAGGGCCGTTGCGTCCTGGGGCGCCCCCTCGCGCAGTACCACGGCCGCGGCGACCCGTTCGCCCCATTTCGCATCCACCAGCCCGACGACCGCCACGTCCCTGATGTCGGGATGCTGGCCCAGGATGGCCTCCACTTCTGTCGGATAGACGTTCTCGCCGCCCGTGATGATCATGTTCTTCTTGCGGTCGATCAGCCGGATGAAGCCGTCGGCGTCCCGCAGCGCCATGTCGCCGACCGAAAGGTAATTGCCGCGAAAGGCTTCGGCCGTCTTCTCGGGCAGGTTCCAGTAGCCCTCGAAGGCGTAGGGCGATGACGAGTAAAGCTCGCCGATCTGGCCGTCGAGAACCTCGTTCCCATCGTCATCGAGAAGACGGATCGGGGCCGAGCCCACCACCTCTCGCCCGACGGTGCCCAGATGGTCGAACAACTCATCCGGGTGCAGGAATGTCACCCAACCCGCCTCGGTCGACCCGTAAAGTTCGAAAAGCCCGGAGTTGGGAAACATCTCCATGATCGCGCGCTTGGTCTCGACACGGGCGGGGGCAGAGGAGACCATCAGCTTCTCGACACACCCGAAGTCGGCCGCGCCGCGCCGGGCCTCGGGCACATCCAGCATCATCGTGTAATGCGTCGGCACCAGAGACGAAAAGGTGACGCCCATGTCGCCGAAGGCCTTGAGGCACAATTCGGCATCGAAACTGGCGCGGGAGAACACCGTCACGGAGGCGCCGATGTAGAGAAAGGCCGTGAAGAAGTTCAGCGAATTCGCGTGGCACATCGGCATGACCAGCAGTGCATCGTCCCTGCGCGAGAGGCCAAGTTCGATCTCGGTCATCAGCGCCAGCATCGCCATGCCCCGATGGCTTCGGATCGCGCCCTTGGGATTGCCGGTGGTGCCGGAGGTATACATCAGGCACCAGGTGTCGTCGGGCGTCACGTCGATGTCGGGCTCGGTCGCCGTCGCGTCCGCGATCACCGTCTCGTAGTCGTGCCAGCCGGCGCGCGCGCCCCCGATCCGCACGAAATGCGGCATGTCCAGTGCTTCGCGCAGTTCGTCGGCGATCTCGGACAGGGCCTCCTCCGCGATCAGGGCCGAAACCGAGCAGTCCTCGCAGATGAAACGCGCCTCGGCAGCCGTCAGGCGGAAGTTGATCGGCACCGCGATCAGTCCGGCCTTGGCGACGGCGGCATAGATCTCGGCCCATTCGACCCGGTTATAGGCCAGAACGGCCACCCGGTCGCCCTTGGACATTCCCAGCGCCAGAAGTCCGTTCGCCAGCCGGCAGGCGCGTTCGTTCCACGCCGCAAAGGTCATCGCCCTGTCCAGGTCACGGGCGCCAGGACGCGTCGGCTGAAGCCGGGCCTGAGCGGCAAGCATCTGTCCGACGGTCAGCAGCATCGTGTGGACTCTCCGGCGGCGTGCATCCCGATGGGTCTGGAGACACGCTGGACCGTGTTGCCTTTGAACGCGAGGCGAACATGGGCAACAGCCGGCGGCACGCCCGTGAACTCGGCGCGAAAGGCGTCTTTGGGCAACAGGGTCATGCCGGCCTCCTTGCTGCGTCGGATGCGGTTGTCGATGCCAGCATCGCGGTTTTCCGGGACGGCGACAACAGGTCCCTACATGCCGGTGGCAACCGTTTCGACGCGGCGCATTCCCGGGCGGATTATTGGCAGAAATCGTCAGGGGCCGGCCATCCTGGAGCGCGAGCCGACGTTCCCCGCGACATCTCAGCGCCCGCTTCGACGCCGGTGATCAGACACTCGTCCGCAGTGCCTGGCGATTGCGAAATGCCCAGGTTTCTGGTGGGGCACTTGGGAGGGCTGCCGTCAACGGTCGCGGTCGCTGTTCCCAAACGCCGAAGGTCGTCGGTGCAGATTGTGCTTCAAACCGAGAACCTCCGAGCATTGCGCGGGGCCGCCCGAAGCGCTTGCAGCGACGAACGACGGCGATCGGCCACGCCGTCAGGCCTGTCGGCGTTCTCGCGCGAAGAGGATCCAGGGTTCGATATTCAGGATGTGCCCGACCACGCCCAACCGAAGCGACAGATCGTGCGGATCCGCCGCGGCCAAGTCTTCGAGTGATCGGATCCCGCACTGGTGAAACATCCAGATCATGCCAGCGCCCGCCGCCGGAAGCTGGAACAGGTCGGAATAGGGGTCAACCGTGGCAACGCACGGCGAGACGTCATCGTTTTCGTCAGATGCCGTAAAGGCTGTTTCATCTCGAAGACCGTCCTCCGTCTCTTCCCTCGACAACGCCAGAGCCGTGGCATCGGTCGTGTCGGCATCGGCGCCATCGCCTGTATCCTGTTCAACCTCCGGTACGAGTTCGGGATCGGTGACAGACGGGTCGGCAGAGCTTTCGTTCGCACTCATATCCGGCGCGTCATCTGCTTGACCGCCCGGTTCTTCGGGACCGGCAGCCTGCGCCGCATCGGGTGCTGGCCTGTGTCCGGGCATGGAAAAGAACGATTCGGGCCGGATCAGGGTGCCGTCGTCGTCAGCCCCGGCCTCATCGGTCGTGACCGATCGTCCGGTGTTGCCGCTCATCGACCGACGCGATCTGAGGCGCGCTTCGCGATACGTAAGCAAGGTTTCGCGAGCCGCGCGCCTGGCCGTCTGCGCCTCCTCCCTGAAGTTGCGCTCGCCTGTCATGTCATTTCCTTTCCTGTGATGCCGAAGAGCCGTCGTCGTCCGACATCTGGTCAATCTCGTCCAGCAAGCGTCCGGCAAGAATCCGCAAGGTTCGACGCGCCGCGATATCCGCCGGCAAGCGTGTCAGAAGATCGCCGAACGATGCCTGAAGACCGTTTGCGGGCTGATGGCGGCAGACATCTTCCAGCCAGGACATGGCGTCATCCAAAGTGTCGATGGACACCGAATCGACGATCTGTCCCGCGTCGACGGCGGCGACATACCCCTTCGTCTTTCGTATCCAGAATGTAACGGATGGCGCGGACCCGGGGCCGTCCTCCGCCTGTCGAAACAGGAGGCGGCCCTTGAAACGCAGGGGCGGCCGACCGGCGCGCCGGGTCACCGACTGACTCCAGCCGCCGCCGTCCGTCGCGCCACGCAGGCCGGCCGGTCGGTTTCTGGACGCTGATTTTGACCTTGCTTTCGACGCCATGCGGGTGCCCTAGCACCTGCGTCGTTAGCATGTGGTAAATTCGGATCAGTGCATCAGCGGCTGAATGACGAATTTTGCCCCCGGAAAGAAGTCGCGCAGGAAATCGAACATCTCGGCGGCTTCGTCGATGGCCTTGAAGGCATAGACGAGCACATCCTCGCCGTTCTCCTGCACCCGCAATTCCACGGCCCTTTGGCCGATTCCCCTATCGGACATACGCGGTCCCCCCAGTTAACCACTGGTTAACCTTAAGATCCGCGCGCCACGAATTTCAATCAATCATTTACGCTTGGCGGCGATGAAGGCGTCGGTTCGCAGAGAGCGGGCCTTGGAAATGCCAATGCCGCCGAAAGGAGCATTCAGCGTATGGATGAAATTGGTCAATTGAAGGAAGTCGACGGACGGTACGAATTCCGCCATGCCGGTCTCGGCCTGGTCGTCCGCGGCGATCATCCCGAGTGGGTGCTTATGGCCGCCGCGGAAGTGATCTCGAACACAGCCAAGATCGAGGGTGAGGCCGAAATGGACAGCCTCACCGCCCTTGCCGAGTTCGACGAGGTCAACAGCATTGAAGTCGATTCAGCGAAATTCGCATACAAGCAGCGCTTCGACACGATTCCGCAATGCATAGTGAGCCTGGGCAAGATCGACTACAAATGGGCAACGGCCGAGGGCCGCAAGAAGCTCATGGACGAATACGACGGTCACATGGTGCGACGTATTCACGACATGTCCCTGACATTCAACGACACGTTCCTCGACGACGAGGAAGGTGTCCAGATGAACGACTAATCCTCCCGTCAACGACAAGGATACGACGATGGAAATCATTCCTTTCGGCAGCCAGGACCTTGACAATATCCTGGCGCGTGAACCTCAGCGGGCGGAATACCTGCCCTTCGGCGCGGTCATGCTCGACCGCAACGGCAAGATCGTCAAATACAATCGGGCCGAAGGCCTGATCGCGAACCGCACGCCAGACGACATGCTCGGCAAGGACTTCTTCAACGAGGTCGCTCCCTGCGCCAAGGGCAAGCGGTTCCACGGCGAGTTTCTGAACTTTCACCGGACCGGTCAGATCAACGTGATGTTCGACTACAAATTCGCCTACAAGGGCGCGAATGTCGGTGTGAAGATCCACCTGAAGTCGCAGCCAGACGGCCAGCATTGCTGGATGTTCGTAAAGCGCGTCTGACGCGCATCGGATCGGTCGTGACATGCCGGCGCTTGGTCAGAACATCGACTACGAGGTAACGATCTCCGAGGACTTGCGGGCGCTCTTGCGAGCGCGCAGGTCCTCGGAGACGAAGCCTTCGAGGTGCGGGGAACGCGCGGGTCCTCCGACGGGCGAGCCCGGGCGCGGCGTCTTCTCGCGGTTGCGTCTGCGCATCGACGGGTCCCGTCCGGCCAGGATTCGTGCCAGTGAAATTCTGGCATTGTGCGTGGGCGGCCAGGGGAACGGGAACACGATGCCCTGTCAAGATAGCGGGTGGCAGCGTCTGTCGATCCTCATGACGGAGGATGGCCGGTGTATGGCGCATCTCGTCGCCGAGCCGCCGGCGGGAACACCCGCGCGCCCGGTCCACCGGCTTCGGCAGGTACGGCGCTCCGACGATGTCACGGCGATGGTCAAAGACTGTCATGCGAACCTGCTCTCCGATCGCGCCAGCACGGTCGGTGCGCAAGAGACCAACGAACGACTGAACCTGTTGAAGTCTCAATCAACGCAGATGACAGAGGTGGTGAAGCCCTTTGTCGCAACACTTTGCCAATGAAGGTGAACCCATGTCCTATGCAATGGAAGATATGAAGGCCGATCCGATCGGCATGGCCTCGGCTGAGGCGCCGGCGTCCCGCGCTCAGATCGGCCAGCCGATGTCCTATCGCATCCCGCGCGCCGGTGCGCGCCCGCTACGATTCACCGGCTCGGAACTGGCGATGGCAATGAGCTTCACGCCCGAGATCCCTTACTGGTACGAAGTCAATCTCTACCGGACTACTGAATCGCATTTCGTGGTCGCGATCCGCTTGTTCCATCAAGCCGAGGACAAACGCGATACGGTCGAGGCCTGGCAATTCAAGACCCTGGACGAAGCGATGGCGGCCATCGAGCACTACGATGCCGCGCATGACGTGGACCTTGCCGTGTCGGTGCCCTGGGATGAGATCTCGGGTGCGGAAACAGCTGCGCGAGCGCTGGAACTGCAGGCCCGCATTCATGGTCAGAGGCAGCACTACCGCGGGCTTGTCGGCGAGATATTGTTCGAACTCGATGCGGCGTGAGGCGGAACTTTCGGTGTCGGCTCCGTCCGCCGCCCCGGAGGAGGAGCCATCGCTCAATCCGGAGCAGTTGACCCGCTGCATCGCGCACATCGTCCATCATGATCTGAAACGGGGTGATGCCGGGCATCTGACATATAATTCGTGTGCGCGCAGGCTGGTTTCGCCCGAGGCGACGGGACCATCTGCAGGCGATCTTGCGTTCGGTGACGGCGGTCTGGAACTGGACAGTCTTGCCAAGATATCTGCGGCCTCGGCGGTCTCTCGTTTCTTCGACCTGGGTGTGACCGGGCTCGACGATCATCTGCTCTTTGCCGCTCGCCTTGACGAATGGTCGGACCTGGTTGCGCGACATATCGCGCTGCGCGGAAGGGATGCCGAGATTGTCTTTCAGACCTCGGGCAGCACGGACGCGCCGCGCCGGGTTCGGAAAAAGCTCTCCGCGCTTTGCCACGAGGTCGATGCACTGGCGACGACGCTGGTTCCCGATGCGACGGCCCGCATCGTCGCGCTGCCGCCGCCGCAGCACATCTTCGGGTTCCTCTTCACGGTCCTTCTGCCCGCGCGCCTTGGTGTGCCGGTCATGGATGTGAGCCACCGTGGCGCGGGGTCGACGATGCGGCAATTGTCGGACGGCGACCTGGTCGTCGGCACGCCCTTTCATTGGAAATCGCTGTTGGACGAAGGCGGCGCCTTCCCCAAAGGTGTCGTCGGCGTCACCTCGGCCGGTGCGTTGCCGCGGCGCCACTGGGACGGTCTGGCGTCGGCGGGATTGACCGGGCTGTTCGAGGTCTTCGGTTCGACCGAAACGGGCGGGCTAGGTTGGCGCGACGATGGGGACGCGGCGTTCAGGTTGCTGCCCGGCATGGCTCGCGACGGTGACGCGTTGGTGACTTGCCGGTCGGGTGACCGGATTCCGCTTCAGGACCGGCTCGAGTGGATTGACGGCCAGCGTTTCAGACCACTGGGCCGCCTGGACAAGGCGGTCAAGATCGCCGGCGTGAACGTGTCGCTTCGGAAGGTTGAAGAGATTCTGATGATGAGCGGGCTGGCCTCGGACGCGGCCGTCCGGCCGGGCGAGGACAGGCTGAAGGCATTCGTCGTTCCCTCGAGTCGCGACTTGTCTGATGCCGAACTCGACGCAAGGCTGAGGGCGCATATGCGAACACGTCTGGAGGCCGCCGCATGCCCGGCAAGCTACACCTTCGGCACGGCCCTGCCGCGAAACGAGATGGGCAAACTGACGGACTGGTAGCGCCGGCCGACCAACCCGCCGGCGGACCGCCGCCCCGTTCGCTCCACTCATCGACCGTTAAGGGCTTGGCAACCAGAATCATGTCAACAGCTTTGCCAGACGCCCCCAGATCCGGAGAAGCCGTGACCTTTCTGTCCCCGTTCCCCACCCTCGAGGCTTCAAGCGACGCGGAGGCCTTCGCCGCGCTGCACGGACGCCCGCCCGGTGCCTTTTGCGACACCGAAGAGGTCGAGGCAATCGCATCGCGCGGGATCGGCTGTCTTGCCGCCGGCGTTCCCGTGCATCTTTGCGGTCCGGCGGGGATCGGAAAGACCGCTCTAGCCATACGGATGGCAGCCCAGATCGGGCGTCCCATGTCTCTGCTGACGGGACACGAGGGACTGACCTCCAAAGACCTGGTCGGCCGCGAAATCGGCCACTCCGAGTCGGTTGTGGTCGACAAGTACATCCAAAGCGTGCGCCGGAAACAGACCGAAAGCCGCATCGACTGGCGCGATGCGATGCTGGCCCAGGCCATGCGCAAGGGCCACACCCTGATCTACGACGAGTTCACCCGCGCCTCGCCCCAGGCCAATGTCGTGCTTCTGTCGGTGCTGGAGGAAGGCGTGCTTGTTTCGGGTGGCGGCGCCAGTGGCCACAGCTACGTCAGGGCGCATCCCGATTTCCGGATCATCCTGACCTCGAACCCGTCGGATTACGCGGCGGTGAACGCCGCGCCTGACGCCTTGCTGGACCGTGTCGTGACGTTTCGTCTGGACGGCTACGGCCCCGCCACGGAAACCGAAATCGTCTGTGCCACGACGGGTCTTGATCGCGACCGGGCGCTGCGGATCGTCGGTATCGTGCGGTCGCTTCGCACGGCGCACGCCGATCTGCTTCTGCCGTCGATGCGCACGTCGATACTGGTGGCGCGCATTGCCGTCCACGCCGGCAAATCCGGTGAACTGACTGACGCGCGCCTCGCCATGATCGTGCGGGATGTCGTCCGCGGCAGAGCGCCACAAATCGACGATGACGCCATCGATAACGCGGTCCGCGCCGCCACCGCTCGGGCAGGGGGATAGGACATGCGCCGTCCGGTCACCTCCAGCCCGCGTCAGGTTCACCGATCCCTGGCGGCAGGTGCTCTGACCCCGCACGAGGCGGCATCGCGCCTGGTGCGACTGGAATTCGACGCCGCCCGCCTTGAGCGCGAGATCGACACCTCCGAGCGCCGGGCGGCCGAGGCACGCCGCACGCTCGCCCGCCATAGCGCCGACCGCAAGGCGCTTTTGGGCATCATCGCGCGCGCATCGGTCGTTTGAGGCACACGGCACCCATGGAACACAGTCCCTCGGACACCTTCATCTCGCAGCGCACCGGAAGCCGACCCGGCCTGAAAGACGCCATCGCCATCGCGCGCCGTTCCGTAACCGGGATCACCGACCAGAAGATCGACTCGGTGTCGCACTGCCAAAGACAGCCGGACGGCACTTGGAACGTGGTCGTCGATGTCATCGACAGCCGCGCCAGGATGGGGGACAACGATCTGCTGGCGGCTTTCGAAGTGCACATCGACGACAGCGGCGAGGTCATCTTCTGTTCGCGCACCCGCCGTTATCGCCGCGAGGATCGGGAGGCGTTGTGAGCCTCGATCTGCACACATCGGTGCAATCCGACGGTCTGGCGGATGTGCTGGAGCGCATTCTGGACAAGGGCGTCGTGATCGCGGGGGATGTCGCGGTGTCGCTCGTTGGGATCGAGCTTCTGACAATCCGGCTGCGGCTTCTGATCGCCACCGTCGACAAGGCGCGCGAGATCGGGATCGATTGGTGGGAGCACGATCCGCGTCTGAGCTCACGTGCCGGAGAACTCGAAACCCGGAACCGCGATCTGGTCTCCCGCATCGCCCAACTGGAGGAGCGGCTTGCGGCGCTCGACGCCCTGCCGGAGACGACACCGTGAGCAATGATCGCAAATCCCGCAACTCGGGTGACATTCCCATCGGCGACATCAGCTCGGGGTTCGGCACGCTGATCGACGCCTTGGGAGCGGCAATTTCCGAGATATCGGAACGGCTGGACAAGGGTGAAACGGGCGAGGTGCGCCGGAGTTTCGAGGTCGATACCGGCAAGGGACCGATCCGCGCCGAAGCCGGCGTCAGGATCCGGTTCGCCGATCAGGGGCCGCAGGCCGAGCCGACCGGAGGCGTCCGGGCGCGTGCCCCGCATCGCTCCGCGACACCAGGTGAGGCCCAGCCGCCCAGCAGCCCACCGGCCCGCCCCATCGACGTTGAAATCCTGGAGGATGCCGGGACGTGGCGCCTGACGGCGGATATCCCCGGCGTCGAAGAAGACGAGGTCGCGCTCACCATATCCGAAGGCGAGCTGGTGATCGAAACCACCGGCCGCCGCCGGTTCGAGGGGCGGGCGGCGGTGCCGGACGGGATCACACTTGACGATATCGGCCTGAGCCTTCGGAACGGCATTCTGGAACTGACTTGCCCCAGCAACAAGGCAAGCGGCCGATGATCTATGTCTACGGTCTCGTCCAAGCCCATGGTGGCGGCCTGCAAGCCTTCGCGCCGAGCGATCTTGAAGGTGTGACGGGCGCGGTTTCGATCGGCGCCTGTGACGGTCACATGCTGATCTACGGACAGCATGACGGATCGGAAATCCTTGCGCGCCGCAGGTCGCTTCTGGCCCATGCGCGCATACTCGAGGCCGCGATGAGCATGGGCACCGTGTTGCCGATGCGTTTCGGTATGACCTGCCGTTCGGTCGAGGCGTTCGAGGCGCTCGTCAGGCGCAATTGCGACGGGATCGCCGCGGCATTGGACCGTCTCAGGGATCGTGTGGAGGTCGGGCTGAGGATCTCGGCCGAGGACGCACCGGCGCTCGAGGCAGCGCTGGCCGCGTCGCCCCGCCTGTCTGCTCTCCGCGCCAGTCTTGCGGCAAGTGGCGCTGCGGCCCATTTCAAGAAGGTCGAGTTCGGCCGCGCTTTGGGCGAGTTGATCGCGGCACGCCGGAAAACCGCCCAGTCGCAATTGCTGGAACGCCTTGTTCCCGCCGCGGCGGCGCATGTCCTGAAGGCGCCCGAATCGGATTTCGAGGTGCTGCGCGCCGAGTTCCTGGTCGGGCATGCGCGTCTGGCCGCATTCACCGACCTTGTCGAGCAATGCGTCGGAGAGTTGAATTTCGCGGGTGGAGGAGAATTCCAGACACAGCTGGTCGGCCCCGGTCCGGCCTTCCATTTCACCGATCTTGCGCTGTCCCCGACCGACGCCGAAGAGGCAGCCTGATGGGGCTGCTGCGGTCGCTTGTCACGCTGCCCGTCGCGGGCCCCCTGAAAGGCAGCGTTTGGGTGGCCCGCAAGATCCACGAGGCCGCGGAACAGCAATTCAACGATCCCGGTGCCATCCGGCGAGAGCTTCGGCGCCTGGAGGCGGCGCTTATGGCGGGCGACATCTCGGAAGAGGCGTATGACGACGCCGAGTTGCGGCTTCTGACCAGGCTCAAGGAGACCGGGGGATGAGCCATCTGGACATCCCGTTGCGCCCGGCGCCCGAGGCGGACCGGGGTCGCGCCCTGGCGCGCGTCCCCTCCGACGTCATGGAGGAGTTGGGCGTCGCGCCAGGCGATGCGATATCGCTACGTGCGCGCGAAGTCACCCATTGCCGGGTCGTGCGCGCGCCGTCAGGTACGCGGTCGATCGAGGTGGATGGCGCGGTCGCCAGCCGGATCGGCGCCGCGTGGGGCGCGCCGGCCCGGATCGCGCCGGCCAGCCTGCCGTCGCTTGCCAGCGCCATCGTGACGTTGGAAGATGACGCGGGCCATGTACGCTCTGCCGATCTGGCCGAGGCGCTGTTCGGCCTGCCTCTGACCCGGGGCGATGTGCTGTGCCTGCCCTTTCCCTTGGGCGTACCGGTCTCGGTGACGGTGACCGAAACCGATCCTGAACCCGCCGGGTTCTTTGGCGCCGAAACGATCCTGTCGATAGCCGGTCGGCCCCGGCGCGGCCCGGTCTATGACGGCATCGGCGGACTGGAAGAACAGATCGCCCGGGTGCAGGAGATGGTCGCGACGCCCCTGCAACGTCCCGAACTGTTCGAAAGCCTTGGTGTGCCGCCGCCAAGGGGCATCCTGTTCACCGGCCCGCCCGGCTCCGGCAAGACGCTTCTGGCGCGCGCGGTCGCCGCCCGCACTTCGGCCGCGTTCTTCCACATCAATGGCCCCGAGATCGTCTCGAAGCACTATGGCGACAGCGAAGCCGCCCTGCGCCAGGTCTTCGACGCCGCCTCGCGCAAGGCGCCGGCGATCATCTTCATCGACGAGATCGACGCCGTCGCGCCGCGCCGCGACAGTCTGTCCGGCGAAAAACAGGTCGAGCGGCGGGTCGTCGCGCAGTTGCTGACCCTTCTCGACGGTTTGTCGGATCGCGGCCGCATCGTCGTGATGGCGGCGACGAACCTGCCCGATTCCATCGATCCCGCCCTGCGCCGGCCGGGGCGGCTGGAGCGTGAGATCGCCTTTCGGCCCCCCGACAAGGCTCAGCGGCGCGAGATACTGGGCATCCATCTGGCCCAGGCCCCCCTGGGCGCGGACGCGGATCTGGACAAGGTGGCCGAGGACAGTCACGGCTATGTCGGCGCCGACCTCGCCGCTCTTGCCCGCGAGGCCGCACTTGCCGCCCTGGCGCGCAGCGTGGCCGAGGCCGGGGGCGAAGACCGGGTCGATCCTCTGCGGTTGCGCGTGGCGGCGGCCGATCTGGAGCGTGGGCTTGCCGCGACGCGGCCCGCCATGCTGCGCGATACGGTGGTCGAAAGTCCGACCATCCGCTGGGCCGATATCGGCGGGTACGAGGACGTGAAGTCGGCGCTGGACGAGGCGGTGCTGTGGCCGATCCGGCACCGCGATGCCTTTCGCAGCCTCCGCGTGCCGCCGGCGCGCGGTCTTCTGCTCTCGGGCCCGCCGGGATCGGGCAAGACCCTTCTGGCGCGGGGTCTGGCCGGTGAGAGCGGGCTGAACTTCGTCGGCGTCCGCCCGACGCGCATCCTGTCCCAGTTTCTGGGCGAGGCCGAGCGCGCGGTGGCCGAACTGTTCGCCAAGGCGCGCCACGCCGCGCCGTCGATCCTGTTCTTCGATGAATTCGATGCCCTCGCGCGCCGCCGCAGCGGGCAGGATGCCGTGCTGGATCGTGTTGTGGCGCAACTGCTGGTCGAGATGGACGGGATGTCGTCCAATGCCGATGTCATCGTCTTGGCCGCGACCAATCGCCCGGCCGCGATCGACCCTGCGCTGCTGCGCCCCGGGCGCATCGACCGGATTCTTGCGGTTCCCCTGCCGAACCATGCCGCGCGGCGCGCCATCATTGATGTCCACCTGTGCAACCGCGCGCAAGCCGAT
>ERZ869936.209-NODE-209-length-67814-cov-6.476763_pt1 | contig 67814 bp, 69 predicted proteins | sample MGYA00520876_ERZ869936 | MGnify/ENA primary metagenome ERZ869936 (study PRJEB32218, sample SAMN09650985) | biofilter metagenome | isolation source: enrty point of leading RO module | place: Saudi Arabia: Thuwal, RO plant located on Red Sea | collected 2016-02-17 ... | reverse complement strand
TCGACGGGCGTGTCATGATGTTCTCCTTGGGTGCGGCTGCGCGTGGCGCAATCCGCCTGCATCGGGAATGTCTGTGCAGCCGATTAGTATACCGCTGGCAGCCACGCCCCGCGAGCGTTCGCCGCTGCCGGCCACGGCTTAGTGGTCATGGTCCGCCGCGCGAGGGTCGAGCGGATGGTGATGTTCGTCGATATGCAGGTGGACGTTGGGAAGAGCCTCCAGCAGGCGGGTCAATCCTGCGTCGGTTACTTCTGTGCGATCCAGATACAGCGACTCGAGGTTTTCAAGCGCGTATAGGTTCTCAAGCCCGGCGTCGCTGATCGGCATGTCCAGCAGGTGAAGAAAGCGCAGGTTGCCGAGCCTTGCCACATGGGCCAAACCCGCGTCGGTGACGCGTGGGCTCGCAACCCGCAACTGCACGAGCTGGTCCATGTCGCACAGTCGGGCCAGGCCGGCGTCGGTGATTTCGGTGCGCGAGAGGTTCACGCGGCGCAAGTTCGACCGCAGCTCGTCGAATTCGATTAGTTCGTCGTCCGTGACAAGCGTCCGATCGAGGCGAATCGTATCGCTTCTGCCTGTGCGTACCGCGTCAGCCTGATCGGCCCATGTCGGCTCGTTGGGTGCACGCGGCGAGTTCGGCGCGGGTGGACCGCCACAGCCGGCCACACAGACCACAGCCAGGCAGATCGCCGCCGAAAGAATGTAAGCGACTCCACATGTTGCTCGAATGCTTTGCAAGGTGGTCACTCGTTAGCGGCGACAACTGGGACAGATCATTTGGTACCTCGCAATTCCCGCGCCCCGCGCCGGGCGAACCGTCATCACCTCGCCACAGCGGGGACAAAACTCGCGCGGTCCGGCGGCTTCACCCCGCTCGTCGCCCGCCTGGCAGGCTGCACAGAGCCGCACGTCGGGCAGTGCCTCCAACCGCTCGCGCGCGATCGGCTGACTACAACTCTCGCAGCGCCGGGCCATGCCCCACGCCTCGTCATCGTCGAGCTGATCATCGATCGGACGAACCAGCATTCCCACAACGTCGCACTGCGGGCACTGAAATCTGTCCGCGGCCGAATGAAACAGCTCGCCCAATAGCTCGGGCTCGGGCAACACGTCGGCGCGCACCATCCGGACGCGTCGCAACCAGTCGAGCATCGCCTCCGGACCGCAGGTCATCTGGTATCCACACTCACGGCAGGCAAGTTCGGCAACGTTGGGCATTGCAGACTCGGGTTCGTGTTGCGGGGCATTGGCAGCGGGACACTTGCTTGATAGGTCGCCCTGGCGCCCCGTTGGCACGCGACAACGCCGCGAATTATACTTTGAGCGCCTCGTCGGTCGAGTCCGACAAGCACACAATGCGACTCATCTTTTGAGAAGGCCCGTAAATGACGTTTCCACGACGCCGATTCTTGCAATCCACCTTGGCTCTGGCAGCCGGTTCGGCCGCCACCAGCGCCTCACCGGCCACGGCAAACGCGGTGGAAACGCCGGACTCGGAACTGGGCAAAACGCCACACACGAAATTCGCGGTCAACGTCGAGATGTGGTGGACCAAGATGCCGCTGCTCGAGCGGATCAAGCAGGCGGCAGAGTTAGGATTTCCGGCGGTCGAGATTTGGCCCTATGAGAACAAGGACATCGAGGCCACGCGCAAGCTGTGTGACGAGTTGGGAATCGCTATCGCCCAATTCACGGCCTGGGGGTTCGTGCCCGGCATGAACAATCCCAAAAACCACGATCGATTCGCGAAGAAGATCGAAGAAGCTTGCCAGGTGGCGCACCGGCTGAATTGCGAAAAGATGACCGTCGTCGGCGGTAATGACCAGCGCGGCATGACCCAGGCCGAGATGCACGACCACATTACTACGGCGCTGAAGCGCGTGGCGCCGATCGCCGAAGCCGAAAAGGTAATGCTGATCCTGGAGCCGATGAATATTCGCGTCGATCACAAGGGACATTGTCTTTTCGGCAGTCCGGACGCGGTGCGCATCTGTCGCGAGGTCGATTCGCCCATGGTCAAGATCAACTGGGATCTGTACCACATGCAAATCAGCGAAGGAGATTTGTGCGGCCGGCTGAAAGACGGATTCGACCAGGTGGGCTACTTGCAACTGGCCGACCATCCGGGCCGCAATGAACCCGGCACTGGCGAAATCTACTACCCGCGCGTTCTGCGCCAAGCGCACGAGCTAGGCTATCGCGGCTTTGTCGGGCTGGAGTGCCGGCCCAAAACGACCGGACTGGCGGCGGCCAAAGCAGTGGCCCAAGCGGATCAGTGGTAGGGCAGGGCGCCGCGCGACACTGCTCGACATCCCGTGCGCCGCAAACGACGGCATCGAAGGCGCCGTCGAATCCCATACGCTAGAAAGCCATGGATCGCTGATCGCTATCAGCCGCACCCCCCACGTTGAGCGATTTGTTCGGTGGCGAAAGCGGCACGCCCAGGAAGTCGCTCAGGCGGGCATACGTTTCCGCGTTGCTTAGCTCTTCGGTGCGCACCAGCGTGATTCGGTCCGGGTGAGCTGCGGCCAGTGCCTGCATGCGATCGTTGTACTCGTTGACGTACCGTGCGATGAGCGCGGCCTTGCCCGCATCGGGGTCGTTGACCGAGACGGACGGCACCGCATAACTGGGATAGAGCGGGTCGCCGGGACTGGTCCCCCAAATGCCGTTGCCCGGCGTGGCCCAGTGATTGAGCGTGCCGCGACCCGAGCCCTTTAGTCGCATGAACGACGCGACGCACGCGTCGGCGTCGCGCACCAGCCCAACGACCTTGGTCTCGGGAAACTCCGTGAACAGTGGATCGAGCAAGTGGATCCACCAGTGGGCCGCGTCGAATATGACGTCAAAGTAGTCGCGCAGCACGCGAAAGCGTCGCAGATGCATCTTGATTTGCTCGGGCGTCGGTTGCCAGAACAACGGCGGCGGGTTTTCGTGCGTCGAACAGGATTCGGGCACCGCCGAGAAAACGCTCGTCAACGTGGTCGAACCGCAGCGCCCCGGACCGATGCCTAGAATGATCCGGCCCGGCGTTTCACGTGGCGACCGCCCAGCGAGCACTTGCTTCAGAGTATCGAAGTAGGCATCGACAAGCGCCGGTGTGGGCAACGTGATGGCGATAATCCGCAGGAGAAGTTGCGCGCGTTCGAGAGTGCTCAGATTCTGCTTCGTCGCGACATCCTGGCAAAAGAGGTTGCCGCTTCGCCGGCGCGGCTCGAGATCGTACGGATTCAGGCTGCCGATTCGGAACCACATGTCGCCCGCGGCCTTGAACTGCCCGTCGCCGGCCAGAAGATCCGCGATCTTGATCGCGGTATCTCGATCGAATTGGAACTGCAAGTTCATCGTCGCGCGCTCATCGTCCGATTCGGTTCCAATCGATCTCGTTCGGATTCTCTAGTCGCGGCAAATCGGTCTGCATCGCTTCCGGATACTTTTGGACCGCGCCCGTATTGAAGATCACCACCCGTTCGTCTGAGCGGATCCAGCCTTCATCACGGAGCTTTTCCAGAGCACCGATGCAGGCCGCGGTCTCGGGGCAAACAGCCAGTCCTTCGCTGCGCATCCCCAATTCCATCCAGCCGCGAATGCCCTGTTCAGCGACCGCCACGGCGCGGCCCTGACTTTCGCGCACCGCATCCAGGATCATGAAATCGCCCACGGCCGCCGGCACGCGAATTCCGCTGGCAATGGTCGACGCGCCGGCGAACGGCTCGGCGAATCGCTCGCCTCGATCAAACGCCCGAACGATCGGCGCGCAGCCGTCGGATTGCACAGCGACCATTCTGGGCCGGCGCGAATCGGCGAGCCACCCCAGGGTCGCCAGTTCGGCAAACGCTTTCCACATACCGATGAGCCCCGTGCCTCCGCCAGTTGGATAGAGTATTACGTCAGGCAATTTCCATTCGAACTGCTCGGCCAGCTCAAGACCCATCGTCTTCTTGCCTTCGATTCGATAGGGCTCCTTGAGCGTCGAGACGTCGAACCAGCCCATCCGTTCGATGCCCTGGCGCACGATTCGGCCGCAGTCGGTGATGAGCCCCGGCACCAGAAAGGTGTGCGCGCCGAAGCGCTGGCACTCAAATTGATTGATGGTCGGTGTATCGTCGGGCATGAATACAAACGCTTCCAGCCCGGCTTGCGCGGCGTACGCGGCCAAGGCTCCACCGGCGTTGCCCGCGGTAGGAATCGCCAGCCGGCGCAGGCCGAACTGCTTGGCCATGGTGACGGCCATCGCCAGGCCTCGGCTCTTGAAGCTGCCGGTCGGCAATCGCGACTCGTCCTTGATCCACAGGTCGGACAGGCCGAATCGTTTGCCCAAGCACCGGCAGCGCACCACGGGCGACATCGTTTCACCCAGCGATACGACTTCGTCCTGTTCGGCATACGGCAGCAATTCGCGATAGCGCCACAGGCTGGCTGGCCGCCCGGCAAGCTGCGACTTGTCCAATACCTGGCCGACGCGCTCCAAGTCGTATCGAACCCAGAGCGGCCGGTCCTTGTGCAGCGTCTGAGGGCGATCGGCCGGAAGCTGTGTTCCGTCCAGCGCGCTCTCCAAATGGGTTACGTACGATGGCATGACGGGTGGCGTGGGCTACCGGGCGCAGGGCAAACACGTCGACGCGACGGATCGTCGGTTGCCGAAACATGTCAGTCTAACGCCACCACATCTCGCCGAACAGGGACGCGCTGCGTTGTCGCGGCGCAGTCACAGGGGCGTTCGTGGGCCATCGCGGGGAAGAGCGCTCCCCGAGGGGAACCGTCTGCAGTTGGGGGCCAGCGGCGCCTAGTGCAACAGTTCCGTACTGCGTCGGCTCGCCGCTGCTCGGAATGCCGGCTTGGTGGCGTCTGGCGACTGCCGCTGCTAAGCTGAATCTCAGCGCTGGTTCTTGGCCGGCTGCGCCGCTTTCCCGCTCGTAAGGATTTCTCGAATCGCACAAACCGTAACCTGATGGAGGCCGTCGATGCGCAGGACGGTAAGTCTGGCAAGGCTCTGCAAATCTGTGCTGCTGCTCGCCGCCCTTTTCGCGGCGTGTGCCAGCAGCGGACAATTCTCGGCCGCGGCCGAGGACGGCAAGACGGGCCGATATCTCTATGTCGCCGTGCCGGGCATTCGCAATTATCTGGAGTACGGCGGGCATGGGTTGCTCGTCTTCGACATCGACAACGGGCATCGCTTCGTACGCCGCATTCCGATTGCCGGGCTCGATGCCAAGGGTCGACCGCTGAACGTTAAGGGCATCTGTGGTTCAGCCGAAACTGGTCGCGTCTACATCAGCACGCTGCAACAGTTGATGTGCCTTGACTTGACGAGCGAGGAAATCGTCTGGGAACGAAAATACGACACGGGCTGCGACCGCATGTCGATCACACCCGACGGCAAGACGATCTTCCTGCCGTCGCTCGAAGGGCCGCACTGGTACGTCGTCGATGCCGAGAACGGATCAGAGAGCGATCGCATCGTCGTGCATTCCGGCGCGCACAACACAATCTGCGGCCTGTCGGGCCGATACGCGTATTTGGCCGGATTGCGCTCGCCGAGGCTCCGGGTGGTCGACACGCAGACGTTGGCCGTTGCCAGCGTCGGACCGTTTAGTGCCAGCATCCGGCCGTTCACCGTCGATGGACTCGAACGATACGTCTACGTAACGATCAACGACTTGCTCGGATTCGAGGTCGGCGATCTGGCCAACGGCGAAAAACTGCACCGAGTGGAGATCAAAGGGTTCGAGAAGGGCCGCGTTAAGCGGCACGGTTGCCCCAGTCACGGCATTGGGCTGACGCCCGACGAGAAGGAACTTTGGGTAACCGACGCGGCCAATAGCCGGATGCACATTTTCGACGCCACAGTAATGCCGCCTGTGCAGCTCGAAAGCGTCGAGCTGCGCGACCAGCCTGGCTGGATTACATTCAGCCTGGACGGCAAGTTTGCCTATCCGTCAACCGGCGACGTGATCGACACGGCCAGCCGCAAGATCGTTGCGCACTTGACCGACGAAGAAGGCCGCGCTGTGCAAAGCGAAAAAATGCTGGAGGTCCAGTGGGACAGCGCGCAGGTCAGCCGTGTGGGGGATCAGTTCGGACTTGGGCGGCGCACAGCGCGCCAGTAGGCGGTCGGCCGGCAACCGATCCGTGTTGATCCGAATCACCCGGTCGAAGAGGCGTGCTACACTTCCGGAATCGGTGGAACCTCGATTCCCAGCGCGGTGGCCAGATCGATGGCGTGTTCTTGTTCCTGCGTCACGATAGACCGCAGTTCTTCGCACAAGGCGAACTCATTCAACTCTTCCGCTTCGCGGATCCGTTTGCGGTAATGGCCGATGGTTTGCAGTTCGCTGTCCAGATCGAACTTGAGCATTTCGATCGGGTCGTCCGACGTTTTGACCGGCTCGGGTTTAACGGTCGGCATTCCGCCAAGATAGTCAATCTGCTTGGCGATCTTCAGTGCGTGAGTCAGTTCCTCGGCCGCGTGTGTTTCCAGTTCGGCGGCGATCGTCATGTACTCGGCCCCCTTGAGGACCTGGCTGTAGTTGACGTAGGCAATGATGGCCTGATATTCGCGGGCCAAGTCGCCGTTGAGTGCATCGATCAGTTCGTCGCGAGGCGATTGTTTCTTCGCCGACATGCTGCGTTCTCCTGCTGGTTGGTTCGCCATTGCGGCACCACGTTCTCTGGACGTTTGTATTCGCTCCGGGCGTTGTAACGCGCGCCGCGCGGTCGCGCCAACCATCGGATCATAGCGCTAGGCGGTGTCGCAACCCGTCCTTGGGGCGAAAGGGCCGATTTTTGCTGGCGGAGCAGCGAATCCGTGACGGCGGCGGCCGAAAATGGTCGCCATCTTGCCCACTTCCCAAGTCGCGCGGGGACGATGCAAGTCTCCCGATGCAATCTGGCTACTGCGCCAATAGCGCATCGATGCGGTCGCCAATCGCTTGAATCAGTCGTTCGAGCGAACCCGGGGCAACCACGGCGATCGACTCCTGGTAGATGCCACGGCCGTACGTTGGCTCCGTCGGCACGTATCCCGGGCGCCAGCCGTTCGTGACCGTTGCCACCAGCACGATTCGATTCGAGAATCGCTCGCGCAGCGACCGCTGCAGCAAGTGGTAATGTTCACCCTGCGTCGCGATCCAAACGGCATCGCCCAACTGCCAGACCGCCACCTGCACGGGCAACCCATCGCCAGGCGGCAGCCCGCCGATGCGAGCCAATTGCCGCGCCATCCGTTCGGCGTTTGCCCGAGCGTCGCGCGCCCGGGCTTGGTCACCTTGCTGGCGGGCCGATTCTTCTTCCGCCGTCCAATGGGCTAGTTCCTGCTCGGTCTGTTCGCGGGTGGGCAGGTCGTCGCGATAGAAGAGTTCCACGTCGAACTGCTCACATCGCCAGCGACCTTTCCCGCACAGCGCTTCTTCCGACAGTCTTTCGTATTGCCAGGTGCCCAAGGTTGCTCCAGAAACGACCGGCCCGGCATAGGCGAAGCGCTGGCCGGGCGGCGGCAGTGACTCGAGTGCCGAGAGCGCGGCGAAACCAAGCTGCCGGCCGTTCTTGTCCGCGATCTCCGGATCACCGACGTAGCCGTGTCGCGGGCCCAGGTCGCCAGATGCTCCTTGTAAAAACAGACACGGTGCGTCGGTATCGCGCTCGACGACCTCGCGCATCGCACCGACAAAGTCGGGGCTAATCAATGAACTCTGCCAGGCCAACGTCGTCGCATGGCACGCGTAGTTGACCAGGGTGGCCAGCGTTTCGTCCTGCTGCGTCGTGATCCGTGCCACCACCACCGTGTCGTCGGCGGGGCCCTCGGGGTTGAAGCCACATACGAACTGGCCCGACTGCGCGTCCCACGCGTCACGATGCCGTGCCAGGTCGCACTGGCCCGTGCCGTAAACGATTGCGGCGGGCTGCATCGACGCACGGGCATCGACCACGGCCTCGGCGATTCGTTCGGCCATTTCGTCGAGGTACGGCCCGATCAACTTGCCTCCGGGCAGTTCGCCTCGCCGGCGGTCCATCAATCCGGCGGCATGCGTGTGCGAAAAGGCGATGTGAAGCTGGTCAGCCCGCAGGCCCGTCGCCTGACAAACCGCGGAGTGCAACGACTCCATGTCTTCGTTCCACAGCAAGCAATGATCGACGGCGACTAGCGCCTGCGGCGACGTGCCGGTCGTCTCGATCTGCCGCGAGACGTCGGGTTCGTGGACCAGCGCGGTCGCCAGTAACGGACGGTGCACGCCGGTGGAGACGTCGTGGGTCGCGGCGCCCCACATCCGATGGTAGATGCCGACCGGCAGGGTGATGTCGCGCCGAGCGATTCCGGCGCGGACGATGCTTTGCGGGAAGTCGACCTGCGGCATCATCGATGGCGGTTCCTTGTGGCGCGTGTTTGGTGCGAGGTCACGTCGATTCGGCGACCATGTGCCGGGCGACAAAGTCCTCGTCGAGCGTCACGCTCAACCCAGGGGCATCGGGAACTCGGATCGATCCATCCTTCGCTTGCACTTTCTCCACAGTCAACTCGTGCCGCAATGGCGAGTCTTCGACGCAATCCTCGAATAGGAACGCGTCGCGGCAGGTCGACAACCAATGCAAGCTGGCCGCTACCGTCAACGGACTGGTGTAGCAATGATTGCAAAGCCGTGCACCGATCTCTTCGACACGCCGCCGAATGTACGACGCATCGGTGAATCCACACCGCGACAAATCGACCTGATACACGTCGAGCGCGCGACGGTCGATCAACGGGCGAAACGCCTCGCGGCCACATTCGCCTTCGCCCGCGGCAATCGGCACGGGCGAGCGATCTCGCAACCAGGCATAACCGTCCACGTCATCCTGTCGTAGGGGCTCTTCCAGCCATTCGATGCCGTAATCAGAAAACGCATTGGCCCGGCGAAGCGCCGTTCGCGCATCCCACACGCAGCCGGCGTCGACCAGAAGCGTGCCGTCGCCGATTCCTTCGCGAGCGCCGCGCACCAGCTCGACGTCAAGCGCCTCGTCTTGTCCCATCGGCTCCCAGCCGAATTTGACGGCCTGATAGCCGGCCTCGCGCCAGCGCCGGCCAATGTCGGCCGTTTCCTTTCCATCGTGGCCGAACAGGATCGATGCATAGGCCTCGATCTGCTCGTGCTGCTTCCCGCCCAGCAACCGATGGATGGGCTCTTGGAAGTGCTTGCCCTTGAGATCCCAAAGCGCCATGTCGACCGCGGCCATGGCGGCGACGGTCACCGACGTACGCCCGAAGTACATCGTGCGGCGGAGCATCAACTGCCACAGGCGTTCGGTTTCCAGGGGGTTCTCGCCGATCAGAATCTCGCGCAAGCCACAGGCAATGTTATGGCTAAACGGCGCATCGACGATTGCTTTAACCACATCGGGCGAGGCATCGGCTTCGCCCACGCCCTCCAACCCGGTGTCGGTGCGCACGCGAACGATCACGGCGTCCTGGCTCGAGGCGGTCTTCGCCTGCACGTCTGGAATCCGCAAAATCTGGCAGACGACCTGGGAGATTTTCATCTGTGGAGGCAGCGTAGGGCAGTGATGCACGCCGGATCGTACGTGGTCGATCGTGCGGATATGCCGCACGAGCCGGCTAGAAAGCAAGCGGGACTCACGGCCAGCGGCCGAGAGCCCAACATCGTACGGATGCCTGCAAGCCAGGATACCGACAACAAAGTGCTCGGGAGAGGATTTGAACCTCCACGCCCTTGCGGGCACTAGCTCCTGAGGCTAGCGCGTCTGCCAATTCCGCCACCCGAGCGCACCTGTTCGGCCGCGGCGGCACTGCGAGATCGATCACTTCTGGACCTCACCGCTACCGCGCGACCCAACGGGCATTTATAGGTGGAAGCCGCCGGCACTTCAAGCGGCCCCATCGTCCGTGACGAGACTGCGAGTCAACTGGATCGGTTGGCTCACGCACGTCAAAGACACCTGAAACTGCCGCGGCACAATCGCAACAAAGCAATCGGACCGGCCTTTTTGCTTGCTCGCCCGGCCGCGCCGCCTCTACACTGAAGCAGTCGTCGTCGGGACAGTCTGCCGCAGGTCCTCCGGAGCAATTCATGGCAAGTGTCAAGTGCCGATGTCCCCACTGTGCCGGCACGTTTCCCGCCGAGGCACAACCGAAGGAATACCAGGTCAACTGCAAGCATTGCCGTGGGTTGGTGACCGTGCCGGCAATGGCCGTGGCGGCGGCGGTCAATCCGGCTGCGCCGGTCGGCCAGAAGACCGCGACCAAGGTCGCTGCGCCCGTCATTCGGGCAGGGCGACTGGAGACGCAGGAAGACCGTGCCTCGGATTCGTCGCTGGGGATCGAGCGGCCTTCGGCCACGCAAACGATCACGCCGCTGAACACTCCGCTGGACGAGCTCTCGATGGACGAGATCCTGCGTCATGGACGCGCGCACCGCGTGAGCGACATCCACGTGGCGCCCGGGGCTCCGGTACTGTTTCGCATCGCGCGCAAGCTCGTGCCGGCCACGACCAAGCCGCTCAACTCCAAGCAGAGCTCGCGATTGTCGCTGGCCCTGTTGAGCGAAGCGCAGCAGGAACAGTTCCACAAAGATCACGACTACGACTTCATGGCGATCGACGACTACGGTCGCTATCGGGTCAACGTCGGCTACTTCGACGGCGAGATTGGCACGGTCATTCGCTTGCTTGCGCAACGGCCGCGCACGCTCGAAGAACTGAAGATTGCCCCGATCATCAAAGATCTAGCGGGCGCCACCAAGGGATTGATCCTGTTGACCGGAAGCGCCAGCCAGGGCAAGACCACGACGATGACCGCCATCATCGACGCGATCAACAGTGAGGACGCCCGGCACATTATTACGATCGAAGACCCCATCGAGTACCTGCACGTCAACAAGAAGGGACTGGTGCGCCAGCGGCAGACCGGCCGCGACACGGCTGATTTTCACACCGGGTTGCGAGCCGCGTTGCGCCAGAATCCCGACGTGATCTCAATCGGCGAGATGCGCGACTTCGAAACGATCAAGATCGCGCTGACGGCCGCCGAGACCGGCTGCCTGGTGCTTTCGACGTTGCACATCATGTCGATCGACAAAATCATCGAGCGCATTCTCAGCTTTGTGCCGGTCGAGGACGAAGGGCACATTCGCTACGTTCTGGCCGACACGCTGGTGGCCATCATCCACCAGGAGCTGGTCCCGGCACGCGATGGCGGAAAGCGCGTCGCCAATGAGATTCTGATCGTGAACCAGGCGACCAAGAACATTATCCGCAATCGGGGAACGTTCTTCCTCCGAAACGTGATCACGACCGGCAAGAAATTTGGAATGATTTCGATGCAGTCGAGCTTGCAATCGCTGGTCGACGAAGGCGCGATTACGCCCGAAACCATGTCCGACGTCATGGTGAACTATCGGTAGAGATCTCTTAGTTAAGACTTTCGGCTACAAAATCGACAAGGAGGCAGCCCATGCGCGCCACTCGTTTGGCAACAATCTGTGTGTTGGGGACGATCACGCTGTTGGCGGCGATTGGCGAAATCGCGCGGGCCGCCGGACCGGACGAGGCGGCGGTGCGCAAAGCCGACGCGGGCTTCTATCGTGCGTTGAATGCCATGTTCGGCGGCGACTTGGCGCCGATGAAGCAGGTCTGGTCCCATGCCGATGACGTGACCTACATGGGCCCGACCGGCGGCTTCCAGGTCGGCTGGAAACAGGTGCTGCCCGTGTGGGAAGAGCAGGCGGCGATGCGGCTGGGCGGAGAGATCTCGCCGCAGGACGTGCGCGTCGTCGGGGGTTCCGATCTGGCCGTCGTCCACTGTCGCGAGGTCGGGCAGAACGAAGTCGACGGGAAGCCGCGCAAGGTTTCAATCCGCGCGACCAACGTGTATCGCAAGGAAAACGGCAGTTGGAAGATGATCGGCCACCATACGGATTTGTTGCCGTTTCTCGAGGACTGATCGTGCGGCGAGTTGACGAAGCGCGGTGCGACGATGACCGAGCTAAACTACTACGTCGATCTGCGAGCTGATTTTCCGCATCCCGACTCCTACGTCGATCCGACACAACCATCCGGCAAAGAACTTGCCGCGATTTTGGTGGACGGCCTTCCCGCGCATGGCATAGCCGTTTGCAGGGTCGAGGGTGTTGATTTTTGCCACTACGTGGATTGCCTTTCCGGATCATCAACAATCCAACTCATGGTTGGCGCGGAAGTGCTTGGCGAGGAAAAAGATCGCTGGTACATCCAAGCTTGCTCCAAAGAATCGTACTTCACTCGTAAGGACCACCCGAAGGCGGACTATCGGAGATTGTTACTGGCCGTCGATGCAACCCTGCAAGAAAACGACCGAGTTGCGGACATTCGATGGTTTCCCGGTTATGAAACGCCAAATTATTTGGCACTCCTGCCGCATTCATCGGGACCGCTGCGCGACGCCGACTATGAGCAGCAGCTCAATCGATGGGTGCGCTTAGATTGGCGATTCAACCGGATTACCAACGTCGCCTTCAGTCCGGTGGGCTTTCTATTGGCGGTCGCACTGTTTTGCGCTCTTGCTTTGATCTTTCCGGCATTCGTGGGACAGATTGCACTGACGTGCGGTGTGATTGCCGTTGCGCTGCTGCTCTTCGTCCAGACCGTGATCGATGCAATGGTTGCCCGTGAAGCAAGATACGGTTCACGAGACGGCGATTAACGCGAAGAATCCGCGAGGGCCTGCAACCGGCCAGGCCATAGGTCAATACGTACGCGGGGCACGACCAGAAGTTAGCGCTGCGGTTACTGCATGCCTCAGCGCAACGCTGGCGATGAACTCAGCGACCCATTGACCGCCTACACCGAATACCCTTCCCGGAACGCCGGGCGAATCAGTTCGTCCAGGTCCGGCGCGCCGGTGGCCTTCAGGTTCTTGGCGTCCCAGGCAATCTTCGGGCCTGGTGACGCGGGTTCGACCGCGGCCCAAACGGCCAGATTGCCCAGCAGGACCGTTTCGGTCAGCGGGCTGGCATAGTCCGGAAAGTTCGACTGGGCGGCCGGACCACCCTGGATCGCGTTGATCAACTCCTTGAAGTGGCCGGGCGATTGCTCGAACTCGTTGCGTGGCTGGGCGGCACCGCTGAGCAACTTATAGCCAGTCTCGCAGTAGTCGCGCGGGGCGAGCAGGGTATCTTTCTCGCCAACGATGAGCGCTCCGCTCTTGGGTAGTTGCTCGCCGCCGAACAGATCGGCTGAGGGCTTTTTGCCGCCGTCGTACCACGTGAGCGTGACCGCCGGGCGGGAGTCGGTCGCGGGAAACTCGTACTTGATGATCGACCACTTTGGATAGCTGTCGCGGTTGTGGCCGGAACTCTCCGCGGCGACGCTCGCCGGATCGCGCAGGTCCAACGCCCAAAAGGGCATGTTTAACGTGTGGCACGCCATGTCGCCCAGCGCGCCGGAGCCAAAGTCCCACCAGCCGCGCCACGAGTGCGGATGGTAGCCCGGTCCGTACGGACGAAACGGACGCGGCCCGAGCCACAAGTCCCAGTGGATGTGCGGCGGAACGGACGCTTCGGCCGGACGGGGACCACCTTGCGCCCAAGTGGGGCGATTGGTCCAGACATGGGCCTCGCGCGGCGCGCCGACGACTCCGCCTTGGATCGCCGCGACCGTTTTCCGCAATCCGGGAAACGACGTGCCCTGATTGCCCATCTGGGTGGGAGCGTTGTTCTCGCGGGCCAGTTCGCCGAGCCGACGAGCTTCCCAAATGGTGCGCGTCAGCGGCTTCTGCGTGTAACACGCCTTGCCCAGCCGCAGTGCCAAGGCGGTCACCGGGCCGTGCATGTGGTCGGGGATGCTGACCGTGACGGCGTCGACGTTGCCGGCCATTTCGTCGAACAGCTTGCGGTAGTCGTTGTAGCGTGCTGCCTTGGGGAAGCTGCGCGAGCCAGCCTTTTCGAGCGTGCCATCGTCGACGTCGCAAATAGCCACGACATCGCCCCACCGTTTGGCTTCGGCCGAGTCAGAGCGACCCTTACCGCCCACGCCGATGCAGGCGAATCGAATCTTCTCGTTGGGGGATTGGCTGTCTTCGGCTGCCGCGGAGTTGGCAACGAAGACGCCGACCGCGGTCACGGCGGTTGTCTGCAGGAATCGGCGACGATCGGTCAGGTAGGACATGGTCGTGGTGCTCCCGGAATCTGGGGATACTCTGGCAACACGGTGGCGGGTGGGCTCGCCGCGCAGCAATCCGCGTCTATCCGCAGTAAACCATCATCCGCCGCGGGATGGAAGATATGTGTCGAGCGGGAATCTGGCCCCGACAGGTCGAGCGGCACTGTTCTACGGGCAAATAGATCGGCCGCGGTTGCGTGCGCCCGACCGTGGCCAAAAAAAGGCGGCGCCGGCTCCGAGATTTGGTGCCGACGCCGCCTGGGGTTATGTCACGGGGCGGGGTATCAATCCGTCAGGCGTCAGCCGCTGCGCCGCCTGCGCACGACCAGCAACGTCACCAGTCCGACGCCGGCCAGCAGCAGCGTCGAGGGCTCCGGAACGCGCTCGATCGAGACGAACAACTCGTAGTCGCCCGTATCAGACGACGAAAACGGGAAGACTTCCAGGAACCAGAGCCCTGTATGGGTCAAGGTAAAGTAGTCGCCGCTGGGGCTATCAATGATGATCGAGTCGGTCGATCGGGAGGTAAACGGCGCGTCGGCGCTCGAGCCGTCTTCGGCAGCCCAATAGATCTCGTCGATCAGTTGCAGCGAGTCCTTGGTGAATCCGGCACCGGCGTCGTCCTCGAAGTCGCCGATGCCCGGCGTTCCGCTCGAGGTGGCGTTGTAGCCGATGTCGTCATTCAGCGCGACTGTCACCATATCGGGTCTGTGGAGCGCCAGGACCGTGTCTACCGGGAACGGATTGGGCCCCAGCCCGCTGGAGCTGCTGAGCCGGGAACTGAACGTATTGGCATAGATTCGGTCGCCGGCCACGCCGAAGAAGGAATAATAGTCGGCCTCACCGGGCGCACTGATCGAGGCCACCTTCGTCATGATTTCGCGTCCTACGGCGGGAATCAGGTCCGGCGGACCGATCGTCAGCGGCTCGGCCGTTGCGAATGAAGAGTGGGCGTAAGGCGCCGGCGCCAGTTCCGGCCGCTTGCGGGCCGGTTGATTCGCTGGATCCAAGTAGTGCAGCTTGTCGCGGCTGTGTTCGCTAAATGCCCGGTCATAGTCGGTCCGGTCCGTGCCAGCCAAACCCGTCGAGCCGGTGGCCATGATGTGGTGGTCTGGCACGGGGTTCGGGTTGCCGGGGATCGGTGAAGGACCGTAGGTGTCGAAATGCCGCAGCCCGAGGCCGTGGCCCAATTCGTGCGAGGCGGTTCCGCCCACCGCCGTGGTGAATCGCGCGAAGCTGTCCGTATAGGGCGCTCCGGAACCGACAAAGCCCGACACGAACACGTCGATGGCCGAACCGGGCGCATCGTTGGCAGCGATGATGTTGTTTTGCGCCTTGAGCTTGTTGTCCCAATCGACGATCCAGGCCGCGCCAAAGCTCCCTGCTCCGGCCGGCTGCCCAAATTCGATGGCCGTGTCGCCCGCCGCCGGCACGCCTTTGGCAAACGTCAGCCAAGGATACTCAGCGTAGTCTGCCGCGACGATGCCCAAAATGGCGTCTTCGAAGTCGGTGGCAACTTTGCCTGGAAAAGCAGGCCACGCCACGCCTGAGAAATCGAGTACCACGCTGTCGGCAGTTGCCACCTGCGTTGGCATGGCCACAGCGACCAGTCCCAAGACGAGCACTGCAACCACACTTGCTCGGGTCAGGCCTCGCGCTTTCCTCAAGTGATGAGCATCGGAGTTCGAAATCTTCATGAGCAGCCCCCTGGCAATAGATTTAGCCCGTGTTTCTCAGTGGCAGAATTTGGTCACGGCATCGAGTCACAAAAAAAGGTGCTCCACGACAACCCGCCCACTGCGCCACCAACGCGCGGCGCGAGCGAGTGCCTGAGCACCTTGGAGTTTGTCAGAGTGTAGGTCGTCCGGAACACCAGCTAGTCCAATGATTGTGTTGTGTTGGCGCCGGCCGACGAGGCGATTTGCAGGTGCTTGTCGGCCGATAAATCAGATTCGCAAGAATCTTGGAACGAAACTCAAATAAAAAAACGACGATTGAAACCTTCGGATCCGGATACCAGATCCGGAGGGGAAGACTTCAAACGTCGTTTGTTTACTGGATTAGCGTTTTCCTAGAAGCCGCTTGAATCTACTGCATTAGGCCTTTACCGTTCGAAACTGCTGGGCCAACTTTGCGGCCCGGGTCAACGTTGGCAGTGAGACTAACAGCCATGAAACAGGTTGTCAAACACTTTTTCTCAAAGTTTCTTTGTCGGCAAGATCCGGGCGATTTTTTCGGCCTGGCGGGCCGCCGGGCGATCTCCGCCCGCCATCGGCTGTACGGGCAACCCCGGCCGGCCGGAAGCTGCCCTCATTCAGTGCGGCCCACGCCAAATGCGCTCCTATTAAGCGCTCGCGCGCAATCGCAAGTTCCTTTTTATTATGACCTTGCGACGATGGCCCAAAACGCCGGATCCCGCACCACCGCGCGCGGCGAACCTGCCGAAATTCGCCATTTTTCCCGCGTTCTCAAGCGTCTCCGCGTCGGTCGTCCCTACCGACCGCCTTGGGCAAACAGCCCGGTGAGGAATCGGACCGTCGGATGATCCGGAATCTCGGCCCGCACCCGCGCCAGTTCGCGCTGCGCCGCGTCTTTGCGCCCCGTTTCCCAAAGACACCAGGCGAGTTTCGCCCGGTGCAGCGGTTGGTCGGGTTCCAGCTCAATCAAGTGCGCGAAGTGGGGCAACGCCTTGTCGTGCCGCTCAAGCGCCAAGAGCGCACTGGCATAGTTGTTCAAGTTGACTGGTTCGTCCGGATGGCTTTCGATCAGCGGCGCCAACAAGTCGACACACTGCGCCGCGTCGCCCAATTGCAGCACGGTCACCGCCAGATTGCTACGGCATAAGAAGTCGTTGGGATCCAGTTCGAGCGCCGCGTGATAGTGCCGCGCTGCGGACCGCAAGTCACCCGCTGCGAACGCCGCCAGGCCGACGTGGTAGTGCGATCGCGCGTGGTCGGGGCGGCGCGCGAGCGCCTGTTCGAACTCTGCCTGCGCCTCGACCGGCTTGCCTTGGTAGTACAACCCTAGTCCAAGGTTTGTGTGCGCGATCCACGGCGACCAGAAAACCTTGTACGCCGGGTCGGAGCCCAACTCGATCGCCTCGCGCGACTGGAGGATGCACGTCGCGTAGTCCTTGTCCACGAGCGCTTGGTGTGCCAGTCCGAGTCGCGCCTCCACGTGGCGTGGATCTTGCGCGATCGAATGGGCAAAGAGCGTCGCTTCGTCCTGCCAGAACAGGTTCGCCCGTGCCGTCGCAATCACGAACAGAACGGCCGCAGCTCCCAACGGCCACGCGGCAATTCGGCTGGCACCACCTTGGCCCATCCATCGCCGCACCGCGGCAAACACCAGCGCCGTGCCCGACGCCGTCAGTCCCCACAGGGCCGGATACAGGTACCGCTCCGCGTAAACGTGCCGCAGCGGCACCAGACCCATCGCCGGAATCATGAACACGAAAAACCAGACCAGCCCGAAGGCGAACGAACGTCCGCGCACGTAGCCAATTGTCGCGATGACCGCGACGGCAACCCAACCGACAACAGCCAGAATCTCGACCGACCCGGTCGATTGTGGAATCGGCCAGGCGTCGGAAATCGCAGGCCAGATCGGCCAGACCGCGGCCAGCACGTATCGCCACATCACCGCGGCCGACATCGCCACGTTCGTCCAAAGCGAATCGGTCGGATAGTCGGCATTGAGTCCGAAGCCACCCAAGACCGAAGCACGGTATGCAGCAAACAGCCCCACGCAAGACCACAGCACGGCCAGTCCCCATCCCGCGGTCAGCCGAGCCGATCGTGCCGCAGGGCCGGATTGCGGCACCAACTTGGGCAGCAGCAACAGCGCGGCCAGCGGCACCACCATCGCCAGCTCTTTGCAGCCCAACGCCAACAACAGCGCCACGGCCGACAGCGCCAACCAACCCAGCGATGCGCCGAGCGGTCGCGTTGCACGCATCCGCGTTTCCGCAGACCGGGCAAGCGCCAGGATCGCCGCCACGGCAAATGCGGCGCACATCGTGTCCTTGCGCCCGCTGATCCACGTGACCGAGTGGACGCACAGCGGGTGAACGCCGAATAACAACGCCGACCAAAAGGCGATCGACTGGCCATCTTCGTCCGCCGCGAATAATCGCAAGCCAAGCCAGTAGAGCCCGGCGACGACCGCCAGGTGCCACAAAATGTTCTCCACGTGGTAGCACCAGGCGCGATCGCCCCACAACCACCAGTCGAGCGAAATGCTTAGTGCGTAGACCGGCCGCCAATATCCGCCACGGGACGACGGCGGTTTGGAGCCCCGTTCAAGATAGTCGTCGAGCGTCAGCCGCCACAGGTTGGCAAAGTCTTCGCTGCCGGTGACGCGGTAGCCGGCGTCGAGGATCTCGACTCGGTCGATCCAGACAAACTCGCCGACGGTCGACGTGGCAAAGGCCGCCGCCGAGACGGCAAGCAGCACGGGCATATGCCAGCGGTTGCGAGAATGGTCGTCGAGCGGTTGCATTCGGGCCGGATCGATGGATGGAAACGTGACAATGGATGGAAACGTGAGAAGCGCTTACCAACCATCTTGCAACCTGTGCGGCCGGATTGCTACCGGGGTGGGCGTGGCGCACCAGGCACATGGCGGAGGGAGGACCGATTATTCGACCGAGAGTGTGCCGCACCGGCTGACCATGCCAGCGCCGTGCGCGGATGGAGTACCGCATGGCGCAGAGAGAAGTAGGTTTTACCGTCTCCTCCGCCAGCCCCACGCGGAACGGCCGACCCAACTGAAGGCGTCAACGCTATACCTCAAAAACGCAGCTTCTTTTTCCGCCATTCTTCGATGTACTTGCGATCTGACTCACTAAACTTGTCGAATGGCACCTTGATGACTTTGCCGTCAGCGCGCTTAAGCTCTACGTTGTCATCGGTCATGCTTATGATCTCAGCTTCCACCGTGAATCCTCCTCCCGCGCTTGTCCACTTGCGCAGCCGCGGATACTTCGGGGGCTCATCCGCGGGCGACTCGTCCGGCTCATCAGGCGTGGGCATCTCAGCGTCGCTCGGCTCGGCTGGTGGTTCGTCGGAATCGATAGACTGAGGCCGAGCTTGATCGGCGGCATCCTTCGTCTCTGGCTCAGGCTCTTGTTCAACTAGTGGGCTGTCGAACGGTGGATCTATGGACGGCGTATAGCTACCAGGAGAAGAGGGGTAGCCAGGCTTCGGTGTCTTGCCATCGCGCCCGAACAGCAACCATAACGCGACGACGGCACACACGACGGATAGCAAGAACACCTTGGCGACTCTCGAGCAGCCAGTCGCGGGTAGTTTCTCGATGTCAGTGACGACCCCTGGCCGGCATACGACGTTTCCCTTCTTCGGTGTGCGTTCCAACTCGTCGATGTCCAGATCGAGCAGCAGCAAGTCCGGGAACTGTTTCGCAACGTCGAATGGCAAGAAGGCGTTGTGATAAATCAGGTCTGATCCGGGTGTCTCGTCCTTGATCCTTTTCATGCGGAAGCCGGCGCATTTGAATACGCCATCAGAGTCCCGCATCATTTGCTCAAGACCTTCGAGGTACTCCCTGTTTCGCTTCCTGTCTTGCTTTTCTCGTTGCGCCTGATGCTTCCGAATCTTCTTCGCGGACTTCTGAGCCGACTTCGATGAACTGCCGGACTTTAGTTGGTCAATCAGATGAGACGCTTCGGCAGACGACGTTGGCGTCGGCCCCGAGTAGCCGAGTCGGGCGAGATAGTCGAGCTGCTTCGTCGATGGTGCCTTCATTCGTGCGCTATTCGGGATCGACGGCGAACTGCGGCAACTTAATACGTCAATCCGTCACGATAGCGTCCTGGTGGTGCGTTGCAAGCAGCAGGGAGAGTGCGGAGAGCGCCATGAACCGCCCCGGCTGGCTTTGGCCATCTGCCTTTGTAATCAGCGCGGTCCAGTCAGCTGCTCTGCCGCCACGGCATAATTCTTACAGCAAGTCTCGACCATCGTAAGAAACGTAACCATGGCCGGCATCTGCCGGATCAGGGTGGTTAATTCGGTTGCCCTCTCCGTCCCAGGATTCGAATGATGTGGTTTGACTCCCGCATTACGTACAGGATCACGACGACTACCACCACGGCGACCATCCACTGCTCATGGAAAGTCTTTGCTTCTTCTTCAATGAATCCGGTCTATTTGGCCGGTTCGATTCCGCTGTAGTCACACACGCCGCAACGGCGAACAGCCTGGCCGTTTGGAAGGTCGAAGATTCTGTGGAGCGTCTGATGTTCGCAATTAGGGCATTTGTTGCCACGGCCCTTGCCCACCTGCGAGACACCTTTTTTCCACGACCACCCGATATAGCCGCACCTTGAGCACTCGTCGTAGCTACCTTGGTCGTGAAACGTCAGTCGGCCACAACCCGGACAAGTTGACCCTCTACCCTTTGCCATTGGAATTCTCCATAAAGCGAATTGAATGCCGGCGCGGCGCACCTGCGCCGCGCCGGATGAGCTGATCGACAACTACTCCCAAACGCGAGCGTTTTCCTCCCATTCGAGAACCTTACACTGCCCGCGAAAGTATTCGAGGAAGGCCGCGCAGATGATCGAGCGGATTTTGCGCCCCTTACCGGATTTGATGTTGCTGTAGACTTCCCAATACGTGTCCAGGTCAAGCGGGTCTTTTCCGTTCTCGATATCGGCCACCAACCGTTTCAGAGCCGCCTTCAGTTGCTCAAAGCTGGTCATGTCCGCGAACTTTCCGGCAGCCGCCATGAGGGCAGTCGTAAAAACCTCTCCCTCGGACAGGATCGTACTCTCGAGTCGTTCGATCACGGCCTTGTGGAGTGGGCCAGTGACTACTTTCAGAACGTCGATTACTTCGTCCATATCTTCCACGGGACCGAAGAACTCTTTTTCTTCACTCAAGAACGATTCTTTCTCTCCCCTGGTCATCACTTGTGGGTTCTTTTGCATGTAGCCTTGCACGCCGACAATCAGATTCGATCCGGTGAACGCAGATTTCAGTACTCTGCTTGACGCCGACTTTTCTTGTTCCTTCGCAAGTTTGATCCCTTCGTTTTCCAGCAACTTAATCAGCGGGATGTTCATCAGTTCGAGCTGAATCTTGACGTTCATCTGCCGCTGCGCCGCATTCAGCAGCAACATAAAGTGCAAGACGCCGGCAAGGTCGATTTGGTAGAAAACTTCCAACTGCTGCTTGCGCGCAAGCAGGATGTCAACGTTGCAGTCCTGCGCGTGGTCCTTGAACGTCTCGTTCCATGCCGTCTCGTCCAGGCAACCCTCATCCACCAATTCTTCACCGTAGACGGCCATGAGGACCGCGATGATGTAGCAGGTAGCCCGCTGAAGTCCGTCAATTAAAGTCCAATCGTCAGCCTTTACCGGGTCATCGACCACTCCGTTGTCTGTCACGGCAGCAACGCGCAGCGGCGGAACGTAGTATCCCTTCAAGATCGCCACGATGAGGCGTTGGTAAATCGGGTCACGTGTGTGGTGGAACGTCTTGCGCTGGAACCAGTGGGACAGGCCCGAGAAGTGAGTCAACAAGAACGCCACGGGCGCCAGGGCGTTGACCACCATTGCCCCCGTTTTCGAATCGGGGTGTCCGTCACCGATGCACTCGATTGTGGTGTCAGGTACGTCTACCCCCTTACGTTTCAACTCTCCCACCACGTTGCGACACTTCTCTTGCAGGTTGCTGTACTGCTCGCGGATCGGAGTTCGCTTTCGTTTCTTGGCCACGCCATCTCCCCCAATCAAAGCCCGTGGTTTGACAACCGTACTCATGTTCAGCCCCCTTTCCCCTTTGCTAGTCGGGAAGGTGTTTCGTCCTTGGCAGCATCCGAGCGGACACCACGCCAGGCCGCATTTTACATGGGGCCAGTTATGTGTCCAGGCCTAAAATATTCCCAGGCCACAATAATAGTTGCCTACATGGTAAGTGGTTGATATTATGATGCTTACGTCTTGTGGCAAATGGTGAGGTTGTCGCACAGCGACCGTCAACCGCCGCCAGGTCGGCGTGATGGACGACAAAGCAAGGTTGGGATCCCACCCGCCACAGCCTATTGCCGGTGGCCGCGCCGAGCCCTAGGACGGTGCGATCGACCGATACGCCTCAAGTCGCGCGTCTAGCCGCTCGCGCTGGCCTTCCGTAGATTTTTTGGTCCGCGGGACATGAAAGGACGTCGATGGGAACGGGTATGCGAGTTTTGTCTTGTTGTTTTCGTGTGTGCTGCTGGCGCGGAGGCGTAGCCGCAGCGGAAGCAACACACGCGGCGGCCTGCGGCGAGCTCAGCCGAGCGGCGTACGCCGCTGGCGTGTGATAGCCCAGCAGTGGGGATGCTCGGTGCTCCGGAAACCAAGCGGCTTTGGTGGGCCGGCGGAAATTGAAAGACTAATCGTGATCTTCGTCGATCGTCCATTCCCAGATACCGCCGTTGATCCGACCGGCTCGTCCACTGGCCAGCAGACTGCGTCCATCTTCGGAAAAGCCGATCTCGTAGATGAACGACGCGGTGCACTCCATTTGCAGGAGCTGTTGGCCGGTGCGGGTATCCCACAAGCTGACAGCCGACGGCGATGCCTGTGCGACGGCCAACGTTTTGCCATCCGGCGAGAACGCAACGCACTCAGCATCCACGCCGGCGGTCACCAGCGTCGTACGGCGAAAACCGTGCGCGAGATCGACGAGCGACACGCTTGCACTGTGCACCGCCGCGACCAGTTCACCGTCGCGCGAGACGGCAATGTCGGTGTGGCCGTCCGGCGAAACAATCAGAGACCGACCCGTCTTCAGATCCCAGAGTTGAAGTGCTTCGGCCGTTGAGGTCACCAGCGAACTGCCGTCGGGTATGAACTCGACGTCGCGAACCCGTGCCGTGTGTGGGAGGCGCTGTAAAGTCCGCCCGGTCTCGACTTCGACGATGCTGACCGTCTCGTCATCCGTCGTCACGGCCAGGTAAGGTCCGGCTGGCGACCAGTCCAACGACGCGACGCGAGCAGCCGGCATGCGCCTCAGCTCGCGCAGGGGTGAGCGATTCCAAATTTTGACCACGTCGCCTCGGGCCGCCGACGCGAACCGTGTGTCGTCGGGCGCAAACTCAAGTTGCGTGAGCCCGTCCGCGTGGGTGCTAAATGCCTCAACAACTTCACGCGCTGTTCTATTCCAGACCTGCACCGATCCGTCCGAGGTGCCGCTGAGCAGGGTCTCGTGGTCCGAGGAAACCGCGAACGGACCTATCGGTAGCCGCACGATTGGATAGCGTCGCACCGATTGTTGCCGGAAGTCCCAAATACGGACGTCGCCGTTTGCGCCGGCGCTGGCAAATCGGTTGCCATCAGGCGCCCAGGCGCCCGACCAAACTTGGTCCTTGTGACCCAACAGAGTTCGCCTGGGAGTCGACGCATCAAGCCTCCATTGTTGAATGACTCCGTCCTTGCCGCACGACACGAGTGCATTGTTCACAGGTGAAAACGCGAGCGACTGGATCCACTCGGTGTGGCCACCGGAGAGGACCAGCGAATGCGTCAACTCGAGGCCATCGACGTCCCAGACGTTGATCTGCTTGTGACGACCCGCAGCCGCCACCCGTTTGCCCGTGCGCGAAACCGCCAGTGCAAACAGCTTGTCGCCGTCGGCCGACTCTCGGGCGACGCGGTTCCACGTTGCTGTTTCCCAGGCGTGCAGTCCGTCGCCCTCGTCGGCCGCAAACAACAAGTCGCCCGCGGGAGAAAATGCGACAGCCCGTACGACGTCCAAGTCGTCGTCCAGCGTTTGCAGCGAACTTCCGGTGGCAAGTTCCCAAAGTCGGACGGACGCGTCACGGCTTCCGCTAGCCAGCAGCTTCCCGTCGGGTGAGTAAGCGACTGCCTGCACGTGATCGTTGTGGCCCTCGAGCGTTCGCATCAACGTCCCCCGCTCGACGTCCCAAACCCTGACAGTCGTGTCTTCGCTGCCCGATGCCAGGCTTTGCCCGTCGGGCGAGAACGCGACACTGGTGACTTCGGATGTATGCCCGCGCAAGGTCCGCAGACAGGCGGCCGTTGCAGCATTCCAAACACGAACCGTGCCGTCCTTGCTCGCGGTCGCCAGCCGCTCGCCGTCGGGCGAGAAGGCGACGGAGAAAACAGTGTCGCGGTGGCCCACCAGCGCGTGCGTCTTCGGTTCGCACTGCCGGTGCAAGTAGTACCAGGCGAACTCTCGCAAGTCGGTCTGGCCAGGACTCGGCACCTGGCGATTGAGCGCTTCGAGCGCCTGGACGACGTTGTTTGCCTTGAGCGTCTCGTACGCAAGTCGCACGTCGGCCGTGTAGAGCAATCGGCGGCTGGCCGCCGCTTCCGCCTGTGCCTCGTCGCGCGCGTGTGCCGCGGCGGAGGCGAACGTTTGCAGTCGACCGTTGTACGCAACCACAGTAATCAGCAACGCGCAGATCGACACCAGGGCCGTGGCGATCACTGCCGCTGCCCAAGGGCGCCGCCGCACCCACTTCCAGACGAGCTCGACGGGTCGCAATGGCCGGGCCTCGGTCGGTTCGCCCGCCAAGAACCGCTGCAAATCATTGGCGAGTCCTTGCGCCGTGTTGTATCGCTCGGAACGTTCCTTCGACAGGCATTTCAAACAGATCGCCTCCAGGTCGCGCGGCACGTTGGGTCGCAACTTCGAAGGCGCTACCGGTTCCTCGAACAACACGTTGCGCAGCGCGTCGACGTCGGACTCGCTGGTGAACACGCGCCGGCCGGTGAGGATTTCGTACAGAATCGCGCCCAGGGCGTAGACGTCGGCACGCGCATCGATGTCTCGCACGGAGCCGCGCGCCTGCTCCGGGGCCATGTAGGCCGGCGTGCCGATCAATGCGCCGCTGCGCGTATCGTCTCCGTCGCGCTCCAGCAGCTTGGCCATGCCAAAGTCGGTCAGCTTTGGGCACAACCGGTTGTCGGACTGGTTCGTCTCGGCCCCCGAGGCGCCTGCTACGTCGCTCGACTCCGTTGCGACGCGCGTGGATTCGGCCATCAGCACGTTGCTGGGCTTGATGTCGCGATGCAACACGCCGTGGCCGTGGGCATGTTGCACGGCTTCGGCCAGTTGCCGGACGATGCGCGCGGCGGTTCGCGTTGGTACACGTTCATTGCGAGCCTTGAGCCATTCGGCCAGCGTGGGGCCAGGGCAGTACTCCGAGGCGATGTAACAAATCGGCCCCTCTTCGCCAGCGTCGTAGACCGGCACCAGGTGCGGATGGCCCAGCGGGGCGGCGGCTTCCGCCTCGCGCAAGAACCGGCGCCGCAAATCGTCGCTGACAAGCGATTCAAGCCGCGGCACTTTCAAGGCCACCTGGCGGTGCAGTTTGGGATCGTAGGCCAGGTACACCACGCCCAAGCCTCCGTGGCCCAGCTCACGGAGGACTTGGAAACGACCGAGGGTCGTGGTCGAGTCGGCTTCGGCGGTCGCCAGGGCGGCTTGCATGGGAAGCGGCGTATCGCCATGGGACTCGTCGGGCGACCAGCCGCGGCGCACGCGGTCTAGTAGCTCGAGACACCGCAGATCCGCCTGCCACTCGGCAGCCAACTCGGCGTCGTCGATCACGGACGAGACGTCAACGTCGGCCGCCGTGCCGCTGGCCAGGCGCGTCTCGACTTCCACGAGCAAGTCGGCCAGAAGGGCATCGCGATCTATCTGGCCGTCAGTCATTTTCGGCAGCTACTCGATTTCGGCCAATCGTTTTCGCAGCTCGCGAACAGCGCGGGCCCACAACTTGCGGGCGGCTTCGGCCGAGCAATGGCGCCGCGCGCCGATCTCGGCAAATGGCGCCCCGTGCCAGGTGCGCTCGATGAGCACGGATCGCCAGGGCTCCGATATCTGCTCCAAAGCCATCCGCACGCGCCGCTGCTCGTCGCGGGCAACGAACAGGCTGCCGGGCGTGGCGGCTTCGTCGTTGATTCGGTGAATCGCCGCATCGACCGACTCCAGTGGGATTTCCCGATTGACGTCGCGTTGCTGCGTTGTGCGATAGTGGCGGACGTTGTTCGCCAGACGATGAGCCAGGATGCCCAGCAGCCAGCGGTAGAACTCTGCTTCCGTCTTGCCGCGAAATTGGCCGAAGTCGCGCTGCGCTTCGAGGAACGTGTCCTGAACCAGGTCCGAGGCACCCACCTTCGCCCGCAGCTTTTCGTCCAACGCGCGGTTGGCCACGAGCAGCAGGTATTTTCGGCCGGCTTCCAGCGCACGGCCCAACGCGGAAACCGAGCCATTTCGCGCTTCGCCGAGCCACTGGTCGACCAACGCGCTTGCCGCGGGCAAATGGTCGCGCGGCGGCGGCGAAAGCGAGGCACCCATCTTCAGGCGGTCCCTCTACAAGTTAGGAACGAAGGACGTGAATACCGGACGGCGAATCTGGGCCTGCGGAGACTGAATCCGCGGAATCAACAAGCGCGTGTGGTTTTCCGATTGGCACCTTACCTACGAATTCTGGCACCCGTCAAGAAATTTCACGAATACTCACGAATTCGTTCACCGCTTGGGCGCGCATTCGTTCCTTATGGACTAGTGGACCGCGTCGCAATCCCGCGGCGAGCGCTTGCCGTGCGCGCGGATCACGCCGTAGGGGCGACAGGCCCATCGGCCCAAACGTCGATCACTCCCCTGAGAAGGAGAACGCTAATGACCCGCACACGAACTCTGTTGCTTGTTCTGGCGGCGGTTTCCGTCGCCCCGCTGGCTTCGTCAGCCGCTCCGATCACCGTGCCCTCGGGCCTCAACCCGGGCGACAAGTACCGCCTGGCGTTCGTGACCAGCACAACGCGGGACGCCACCAGCACGAACATCGCCGACTACAACGCGTTCGTGTCCGCCGTTGCCGCCGGACAGCCGGAACTGGCGGCGCTTGCGACGACATGGACGGCGATCGCGAGCACGGCGACGTCGGGCGTAAAGCAGAACACGGATACGGACCCCAACGTTTCCACCGGATTTCCGATCTACCAGTTGGACGACACGCTCGTCGCGGACGACAACGCAGACCTTTGGGACGGCCTGGGCAATTCGCCTCTCCGTACCTCGGAAGACGGAACCATCCACTACAGCGATGGCCACGAGATTTGGACCGGAACGAACTCGGCTGGGTCGACCGCTGGGTCGACGGCGCTCGGCGGGACAAGCGGGGACGCCCGCGTGGGAACACTGGGCAGCCTCGGCACCGCATGGATCAATAGTTTTACGAACCACCCACAAAACACTCTCCGCCCCATGTACGCGATATCCGCCGAACTGACCGTCGTCCCCGAACCGTCGACGCTGGCGCTGGCCGCGTTCGGTGTCGTCGCCCTTGCCGCGTGGGGTTGGCGACGGAAGCGCTCGATTCGCTGAGGCGTGTCCATATAAAGGAGCAAGCTAATGTTTATGCTTCGACATGGGTTTATCTTGGCGTCGGCCGTCGCGTGGTTCGCCGCAATGGCTTGTCCGCTCGATTTCCGAGCGTGCCAGGCCGCCACGCTGACCCTGGACTTCAACTCCGGTGTGGATTCCGTCGGGTCGTCTGCGGGCGTGCTCGTGTTCAACGGTCCCGGCGGGTTTTCGCTGACGCTTGACGACGACGGATCCTCGGCGTCGGGCTCGGGTGTTCGCATCACCAATCAGAATCCCGGCAACATCAAAGTCGGCAGTTCCGATCTGGTCGTTGGTGCGCTCGACACACCTACGACGACGAGTCATTCCAGCGGGATCGTTGCGACATTCAGCCAGGGAGTGGATTCCGTCTCGCTTGATGACACGGACAACGACCGCACGACCAAAGCGTTGTTCGCCTTCAACAGCCTGGGAACGCTGATCGGACAGACGGCACACGCCAGCCAGGTGTCGTTCAGCATCTCTACGCTCGACACGGGTGGCCAGCCGATCTTCTCTGTCGAGTTCGACACGGCGGCTGGCACGGCCGGTGGGGCAAACGACGGGACGGTGTTTACGATGGACAACCTGAGTGTCAGCTACACACCCGTCCCCGAACCGTCGACGCTGGCGCTGGCTGTTTTGGCGAGCTTGGCCGCGGGGCTGCTCGTCGCGCGGCGTGGCTCACGGCCCGGGTGTCATGATGCGAAGCACACCTAATACCACGGCGAACAACAAGATGAACAGCAGCAGTAGCCCCAGGCTGAACTGTTGCTTGGGGATTGTGTTGGGATCGTACCGCAGGTTCGACATCGTCACGGCAATGCGACGCGACCCGAAGATCAGCATGAAACCAGCTAGAGAATATACGGCGCACAGCACCGTGTCGCCCGCCGAAGATTGGGTAAACGACCCGGACTGAACCCCGATGAGCAGTTGAATGGCCGGACGCGCTGCACTAACGAGAAAATACGCTCCCAACACGAAACTGGCCGTGTGATACAGGTCGCCTGGTCCGATCGCCCAGGATGGCTCATTGTCAGCAGCGCTTGCCGGGTAGAACCAGGCCGCAATCGCAGGGGCGAAATAAGTGAGGAGCGCCCCGAGAATTGGGCCCGGCACGCCGGTCGCAACGTAGGTTCCCCAGGAAAATCCGGCTTGAGCAGGCGTCGACGCAAAGTAGATGACCGTTGCCGTAAGCGTGTGGATCGCGGTGACGAAGTACCAGATCCCCATCACGCGTAACGCGACTTCGACAAACGTTCTTGCGGACATGGTTACTCGTGCTTGCTGCGGATGGGTCGAGTGAATGCGCCCGCATTATAACCCTGCGCGGCACACGCAGCCCCGAGCCCGCCGCCTCGCGAATGACCGCGAGGCGGCGCCGGTTCGCATCTCTGCCAGACAGCCGAGATTAGTACACGCGCGGCGCAGGTCCTTATCGCGCAGCGCACTTCCTACGCACGCGGTCTACTCGCGCGGCGTGCGGCGACGTCGATACCCGAGCCCCACAAGCGCCACCAGACCCAGCCCCGCCATCGCAATGCTGCTCGGCTCGGGCACGGTCAGCACGAACGACAAGTCCATCGACTGGCCCTCCAGCGGATGGCCGGCCGGGTAGATCAGCTCGCGCCAGAAGCCGATGTGCGCACCGCCGAAGCCGTTGGTGTCGACGAACACGGCGTCGTCGTTGAAATGTCCGCCGCCGAAATTGTTCGGGTTCGGGTCGCGCGTCTTCCAGCCGAAGGTCGCGTCGGTGCCGGGAATGCTCAGCACGTTGGCCTGGAGCTCCACCCAGTAGATCGTGCCGGCCGTTTGCACGAAGTTTGCTCCCGAGGCATCGACCAGGTTGGGGAAGTTGTACTGATAGACTTGCGTGTCGGTGCCGATGACCTGACCCAGATTCGGATCGAAGAACTGCTCGGGCGCCGTCAGCACGTTGGGGTTCACCGCGAACTGGCCGGGCTGGAACAAGCCGGTCCACAACAGTTGGTCGGGATGGCTGTACGGCGCGAGCGGGCCGCCGGCTGGCTGATCGCTCCAGAAGCTGACGCGGAATTCGATCGCGTTGGGATCTGGCAGCCCGGCGGAGTTTGTCGGCAGGACGTCGTTCAGCCACGAGCCCCAGATGTGCAAGTCGGTAATCGGCCCCGACTCGATGCAGAGGAAGTCGTCGGCCAGCGTTTTCCACTGCGAAGGAACCGGCGAGATCGGTTGCACGGTCGCCAGCACGTCCATGCCGGTTTGGGTCAAGTCGGGCATCTGGATCCACTTGGCTCGGGCCAGATCGGCCGGATTCGTGTGGTCCCAATCGGCGGCAGCCGGGGTGGCGACCAGCGAGGCGACGGCGGCGAAAAACAGAACGATCGCGATGTTCGAAATCTTGCGTGACATCTGTAGAGCTCCCAGTTGGAAACGCGTATCGAGCAATCGCCTCTTAGTTGCCGATACGCATGAATGATGCGTGCAGTGTTCCGGAATACCGTCGATGACAGGAAAAGGTGGAACAAACACACGACGACGTGGTCGAGCGTACGGCTGATGATCGCCGGCAGGGCAATCGCGCAACGCCTACGCGCACGTCGAATCATTCATTAGCGCGCTCCGCCAAGGGTCATGGTGCAGAAAACAAAGAAGAGGCGTGCGTGCCGCGGCAGCCGCATGGTCGCTGCCGCACAGACGCCGGTGCCGGCAAGCGGCGCGACGAATGGCGACGCTTTGCGACCGGTGGATCGTCGAGAATGGCGTAGCGGCGCGTTGCAGCGCGCAGTCGGCCGTTGCGGCCGGCGCATCCGGCGCGGAATCGAGCGCCGGGGCGGCGAAGAGACGCGCGGCGCGAAACGCTGCTGCGCTCGAAGCGCGCTGGTCCGTGCCGCAGGGAGAATCGCGCAGAAGGCCTCGGATCACGAGCCAATCCTCGAAGCATGACGAAACGAAAAAGGGTCGCAAGAATCTAATCCAATGCGTCACTACGCAGCGAATCAGCTCACTAGCGACCCCTTTCGCTCACTTCGAGTTGTCGAATTGACTCACAAGCCGTCCGAAACCAGAACAGAGATCAAGCGTGCGCCCGGAGTCTAGCGACTCGAAAATCCACAATCAAGCATTTTGTAGGTAGATTGTGTGTCTTTTTTTGCTGCTGAGAAGCCGGCTCCGCATCGCTCGCGACGTGGGTGTGAAAACGCTGCCGGGCTGCTCAAGGATTCCTTGTAGCGCGTGATTCGACCCGCATGTGCTCGGCGAGACACTCGCCGGTGGCAGTCTCTGACCCCTGCTGGCGCGGCGTCCAGGGGCGGGTAGCTGGCGCGGTTCGTCTCTTGCGGGCGCGACCTTGTGCGTCGGTGGCGGCAGTCCGGTACTCGGACCAACGTCACCCGCGCAGCGAGACTAAACGGCGCGAGATGCTCGATCCGACTGGCGTCATCGTGGTGCGACGCACTGGCATTACGCACACACACGCGTTTCAACGTGGACGTCCACCCTTCCCAATCAAGACGTGCCGGGCGAAAGGTTTGGACAACGGCGCCCCAGCCAATAGAATAGGCGGAACGTCACTTCATCATCGTCTTCGGTCGCCGTCATGCACGTCGGATTGGCTGACCAATTAGCCGCTCTTTGGGAGTCGAACGACTCGCCGCCCGACGTGTTCGTCTTTCTCAAGCGAAACCCGCACGCGCCGGTCGCGCAGCTTGTCGCAGCGTTGCTGAAGGATCAGCAGTATCGCTGGAAGACAAAGCAGCCGCTGTTGGTCGAAGACTATCTGGCCGGACTGCCCGACCTGGCCGCTGACGCGGATCTCAAGCTGGAGCTGGTTCTTGGCGAGTTTCATGCTCGCATGCAGGGCGACAAGCAGCCCGACGTCGATGAGTTTGCCGCTCGGTTTTCCGATTTGGCCGAGACGCTGAAGAGCAATCTGTCGAAGCTGGTTGCCAGTGGCAGTTCTGCGTACCTGGCCACGGAAATTCACGACTCGTCGTCCGACGTCGTGCCGGACGTCGCCGGTCGTACTCGCAGCTTCGTTTCGCAAGAGGCGGTCGAAGGTCAACAGCTCGGCAGATACCGGCTGGTGCGGCTATTGGGCGAAGGCAGCTTCGGCCGGGTCTGGCTAGGATACGACGAGGAGCTGCAACGCCAGGTAGCAATCAAGGTGCCCTCGCCCGAGCGTTTTCGGACTCAGCAAGACGCCGAGTTGTATCTGGCCGAAGCCCGCACGGTAGCCGGCCTCGATCATCCGAATATCGTGCCCGTCTACGACGTAGGTCGGACGGACGATGGCTCGGTGTACGTCGTGTCGAAGTTCATCGAGGGTTGTGACCTGGGCGATCGCATCGACGATCCACGGCCCTCCATCAGCGAAGCGGCCGATCTGATCGCCCACGTTGCCGAGGCGCTCGACCACGCCCACCGGAGGCGACTCGTTCACAGGGACATCAAGCCGGCCAACATCCTGATCGAAAACAATTCGCAGACGCCGTACGTCACCGATTTCGGCCTGGCGATCAGCGAAGAGGAGTATCTGCGGGATAGCCGCATCGTCGGTACGCCGGCTTACATGAGTCCGGAGCAAGCGCGCGGCGAAGGGCATCGGATCGACGGACGGAGCGATGTATTTTCGCTGGGCGTGGTGCTCTACGAGTTGTTGACCGGCAAGCGACCGTTTCTTGGATCGACGAAGAACGAGCTGTTTCACCAACTGATCTCGGTCGACCCGCTGCCGCTTCACGAGTGGGAGGCCTCGGTCCCGGCGGAGTTGGAAAGGATCTGCCTGAAGTCGCTTTCCAAACGTGCGTCCGACCGATACGCGACCGCCGCCGAACTGGCCGACGATCTGCGCCATTGGCAGCGCGGGTCGCATCAGCAGAGCGGGCAGCGGACGATCGTGCCGAGGGGGCTCCGCCCGTTCAATGCCGATGATGCGGACTTCTTTCTGGAGTTGCTGCCGGGGCCTCGCGATCGAGACGGACTGCCACGGAGCATTCAGTTTTGGAAGACGCGCATCGAGGAAACCGACCCGGACAAAACCTTCGCCGTGGGGCTGATCTACGGACCGTCGGGCTGTGGCAAGTCGTCGCTGGTCCGCGCGGGACTTCTGCCTCGACTTTCCCAGACGATCACTGCGGTCTACGTCGAGGCCACGCCCGACGAGACCGAATCCCGAATCCTGCGCGGGTTGCACAAACATTTTCCCGAGATACGCCAAGATCAAGGCTTGGCCGAAGCGCTGGCGACACTGCGACGCGGCGAGGGACGAAAAGTCGTCATCGTCATCGATCAGTTCGAGCAGTGGATGCACGGACATCGTGGCCAGCCTGAGACGGAGCTGGTCAACGCGTTGCGTCAGTGCGACGGCGCTCGGCTTCAGGCCGTCGTGATGGTGCGCGACGATTTCGGCATGGCGGCCGCGCGGTTCATGGACTCGTTGGATATTCCCATCGTTCAGGGCCAGAATTTCGAAACGGTCGACTTGTTCGACATCGAACACGCTCGCAACGTGCTGACCAAGTTTGGGCAGGCATTTGGAAGACTCCCGGCGCAACTGAGCCGGATTTCGGAGAGCGAGCAAGAGTTCGTGTCGTCGGTCGCCTCCGGACTCGCCCAGGACGGCAAAGTCGTGCCGGTCCACTTGGCACTGTTTGCGGAAATGGTCAAGGCCAAGCCGTGGCTACCCGCCACATTGCACGAGGTGGGCGGCACTCGGGGAATCGGCGTCAATTTCCTGGAAGAGACGTTCGCGTCGCGCAGCGCGAACCCAAAACACCGGCTGCACCAGGACGCGGCCCGTGCCGTCCTCAAAGCGCTGCTGCCGGAGGTGGGCACCGACATTAAGGGTCACATGCGATCGCACGCGGAACTCTTGGAGGCGTCGGGCTACCGCAATCGTCCCGCTGACTTTGGCGCGCTGCTGCGCATCCTCGATGGCGAGCTGCGTCTGATCACGCCGACCGATCCGCAAGGGTTTCAGACCGACTCGGATAGCGATCCAAGTTCCAAGTTCTTCCAATTAACGCACGACTATCTGGTGCCGTCGCTGCGCGACTGGCTTGTGCAGAAACAAAAAGAGACCCGGCGCGGGCGGGCCGAACTGCGGCTCGCCGAGCGGTCGGCCCGCTGGAACGCCAAGCCCGAGAAGCGTCAATTGCCGGCCGCGTGGGAATATCTGAACATCCGGCTGCTGACCAACCGGCGGCGGTGGAGCGACTCCCAGCAGCAGATGATGCGCCAGGCCGGCCGGCTACACGCGGTTCATGCGGGCGTCGCGGCGTTGGTGGTTGCCGCGCTGTTCCTGACGGGACGCGAGATCAACGGACGCTACCACGCGGCGTCGCTCGTGAACCAGCTTGTTTCCGCCAACATCAAGGCCGTGCCGGCCATCGTCGCGCAAATCGACGACTACCGCCATTGGGCGCACCCGCTGCTGGAGCAGCAGGACCGCGACGCGCAGCCGGGCACCAATGCACAGTTGCACACGGCGCTGGCGCTACTGCCGGTCGATGCGGCTCGGGCCGACTTCCTGCGAGAACGGTTGCTCGACGTGACAGCGACGCAGTTCCCTGTGGTTCGCGACTTCTTGGTTCCGCACCAGGACCAGATTGCCGAACCGCTGTGGAACGTCGCGCTCGATGCGGACCAGCCGCCGCAGCAGCGCTTCCACGCGGCGTGTGCCCTGGCAACGTACGATCCTGATTCCGAGCGCTGGGAGCAGATTGCGCCGCTGGTTGCCGGCCATCTGGTGACGCGGGACACGTCGGAGTTTCTGGCGTGGCGCGAGATGCTCCGCCCGGCACGAGGCCAGCTCATTGGTTCCCTGGCGTCGATCTATCGGGACGACGCCCAAAAAGAACGGCCCCGGCAATACGCGATCGAAACGCTGGCGGACTACGCTGTCGACCGGCCCGCGGATCTGTTCGATGTGCTGGCCGACGCCGACGAGACGCAGTTTCTGACGATCTTCCCGAAACTCAGCGCCCACAAGGACGAGGCGATCCGGCTGGCCGAACAAGAGCTGGAGAATACGATCGCCGAGCGATGGAGCGAGTTCAATAAAGATGCGGCAGCACGCCGCCAAGCTAACGCGGCCGTGCTGCTGTTTCGTCTGGGACGCGCCGTCAAGGTGTGGCCGCTCTTGAAGTTCACGCCCTCGCCCAGGGTGCGAACCTACATCATCCACCGGCTGAGCCCGCTGGGAGCCGATCCCCACTTGATCGTGGAGCGATTCGGCACGGAGACCGACGTCACCATTCGCCGGGCGCTCGTCTTCGCGCTGGGCGAGTTCACCGACAAGCTGTCCGACGCGGAGCGCGCCTCGTTGACCGACATGCTGTTGGACATCCACGAACATCACGCCGACGCCGGGCTGCACGGTGCGTCGGAGTGGCTGCTGCGAAAGTGGGGGCACGCCGAGCGAATCCAGGCCATCGTCGAGAAGCTGCGCGCCGAAGACGGAGACTCCGCGGCGCGGCACGGCAAGGACGGCCGCCAATGGTACGTCAATTCGCAGGGACAGACGTTCACGGTCATTGAAGCCGGCGAATTCGTCGCCGGCGCGCCGGCTTCGGAGCCCAGCCGCAACGCGACGATGTTGCAGTATCGCCGTGCCATCAACCGGCGATTCGCCATCGCGACCACGGAGGTCACCCGCGCGCAGTACACCCAGTTCAACCCGCTGGCCAACGCGATCGACCTGAAGAACTTGAAACGACCCAGCGACGCGGCCCAAGGCGCCATCACCTGGTTCGAGGCCGCGGCCTACTGCAATTGGCTGAGCGAGCAGGAGCGCATTCCCCAAAGCCAATGGTGCTATACGCCCAACGACCGGGGCGAATACGGTCAGGGGATGAAGCTCAAGCCGAACTACGTCGAGCTGCAGGGCTATCGGTTGGCGACCGAATGGGAATGGGAGTTCGCGTGCCGCGCGGGCACGACGACGGCCCGTTACTATGGAATGGCCGGCGAGCTGTTGCCGAAATATGCCTGGACGGCGGCGACCCGGCAGAGCTATTCAGCGCCGGTGGGCGGGCTCATGCCCAACGACTTTGGTCTGTTCGACATGATGGGCAACGCCAGCGAGTGGTGCAACGAACGCTTCGCCAACTTCGATCCAAACTCGCAGCAAGGCGAGGACGAAGTGGGCACGGCCCAGCAGGACAAGCGGGTGGCCCGGGGCGGGGCCTACTATTCCCAACCGGCTCAGGTCCGCTCGGCCTACCGGGGCAGCTACTTCCCGGCGCAACGCTCCGACAGCTTGGGCATCCGGCTGGTGCGGACGTGCCCGTGAGGCACAAAGCGGGCAAGGGGTTTTCGATGTGCGACGCGGCGGGCAGGAGATGCCGTGGTCCAGTTGCGCAACAGACCGCGGTGGGATGAGCGCTAGCGTTTCCGTCGCCGCCAGCCCCAGGCAGCAAGTCCCACGAACCCGAGCAGACCCAATGCCATTGAAGACGGTTCGGGCACGACTCCATCGCCAAACGCCGCATCCGACCCGAATTCGAAGCGGACGCCATTCTTGGTGAGAAAGTCCAGATCGAGCAACGGCTGGTTGCCCAGAATCAAGGTCACGATTACCTCGTTCTGAATGGCTCCCAATCCGCCCAATGGGACGAGCTCAGGATTGGCGACCAGTCCGCCTTGCGGTCCGTCGATGTTGACGGGGCCATCCAAATTCGGTCCGCCAAAAGGTGTCGCCTGCGCGGCATTGGAACTGACGAAGTTGGTCAGTGCACCGGTGCCATCCATGTTGCCGTAGCCAAACTCGCCGCTAACGTCGGTATTCGGTCCAACGCTTTGAACACTGAAGTTGACCGACGAACTGGTCGGCCCGGTTTTCACACTGCCGCCGACAATCATCGTGTCGCCGTTGTAGCCGGGATGTCCGAAGTCCCAGGAGACGCCTGAGAGAATCTGATCGGAATTGCTGAATCCGTCTGGAACACCGGTAGAGGTGTTCTTGTATCGAATCTCAAGTTCGGTAGCGCTGATGAGCGTGAACTCGGCTTCCGCCGACAACCCGGAAGGACCATTAAAGTAGAAGATCGTTCCGCCGGCTGCTGGCGCGCATAGCGCCGCACAAGTACACAGGGTAAGGATCGAGATGGTTCGGTTCACTAGCTGACTCCCTCAATGAAGTGACCGCCCAACCATTCCCAATATCAGCACCTGTGGGGGTAGCCTTAGTATAGATCGGGGTAGCTGTTCGTCAACGATTTTCTAGAAAAAACGTCTGCTGAGTGGCCATTTGCCGAGGCGTCCTCCCTGGAAGCCCACCCAGGCTGCCGGCATGGCGATGCTAAGTTGCTTCACAGATTAAGGATATGCAACGAAGGGGGCTGGAATTCTCGGCTCCGTACGACGGTTCACGCGACTCCGGCAGGAGCTCGATTGCACATGCTGCACGCGGTTCCTCGACGGCATCCCATCAATACCCCGCGCGCGGATGCCGGGGTCATTTCGACGGGGACTCAACAGCGCTTCCGCCGTCGCGAGCCGTAGGCGGCAAGAGCGATGACACCGAATCCGGCTAGCGCGAGAGTGGAGGGTTCGGGTATTAACTCCGGCGGTGGCGGCGGTGTTGCACTGAACGAGACTTCGAAGTGGACATCGAGGATTGACTGTTGGCCAGTTTGGGCGGTTGCTGACGTACTCGATCTAAAAAATAGCGGATAGGTGATGCCAATTTGGGCCGTGAATTCCACACCCTCGGCTTCTGGCAACGCCCCAGGGTCGGAGGAGCCCGGAAGCTGGCTAATCAACGCGAGAGGTGCGCTGAGAAGGCCGACTCGACCCTGCATAAACCACTGTTCACCCGGCCAAGTCGCGCCGCTGCTTGCATACGTCGGCACGGCGTGCAGAAACATTGTGACATCGTCGCCAACTTGTTCTCCGGCCTCCGGGGCGACGCGAATCCACGTTTCGAAAGTACTGCTGGAGGCACCTGCAACTTGATTTCCGTTGTCATCGAGTATCTGAACACCGGCCCAAGCGCTGTACCGTAAATGATCCGAATCAGTGTTGAGTTTCCCAGCTGCCCATTCGTTCTTGAATGGGATAATGTTCATGACCTTCGCAGTCGCTCCATTTCCGAGGGTTCCCTCTTCAAGGCTATCAGGGAAACCGTTGCGGATTGCATAGTGGCCAGTGTTCGGAGGCCCTAACCCACCCTGGCCTAAGACCTCGAGCATAGCGGCGGCAGCCTTGCGCGATGGATTGACCAAGCAGAGGCACGTTACCACAAAGAAGATTAGGGCGCGGCAATGCAAGATATTAAGGATCGCCACGCAAACAACGAAGGTTTTTTGTGCCCGTCTCATTAGTCACACCCCCATTCAGTTTTTGAACGCAGGAAACCGAAACTCGGCGGCCAACTGCAAATCGCGTATGGGCGCTGCCGGTCGACGGCAAGTCAGCGCAACTTTTTGGGGCTGCCGAGTGAACAATTGGAGGGCGAGTTCGGAAAGAATTTCGCCGCCGGGCGATACTTCACCAAGCGTCGAATTACCGAATCGTCAGAGTCGATTCGTTAGCGGCTCGCTTTTTGAAAAAGCTACAGGCTTCCGCTCATTAGGCACTCCGAACGGGATTATCGACCTCGGCAAAAAGGCCGTCAAGCAAATCTTTGAAATACTTCCGATGGTTTGCTTCGCGCCGGCAGTGTTTAGTGTGATGGATGGGGCGGGTCCTTCCAAACGGATCGAGCAGCCGAGGCCTCCGGGAACTGTCGCGTTATGCGGCTTTCTGTCCTCGCCTTGCGGGGGCTGAACGTGCTTTCTTTCTTTCCCGGCCCGAGAACCCGACACACGGCCGCGCGGGCGGTTGCTGCTGCGATCGTGCCGGACGGACGGACGCGCGAGGGCGGCGCGCTCGGCATACCGGGGCAGCTACTTCGCGTACTTCCCGGCGCAACGCTCGGACAACTTGGGCATCCGGCTAGTGCGGACGTGTCCGTGAGGCGGAAAGGGCATTCGTCGCGTGGTAAATCGTGTTCACGGCGAGTCAAATACACCCGCAGAGGACTTTTTCGATACAATTCGGCATGCCTGAAACCCGCAAGGAGCCCCGACCGTGATGACGAACGAGCAGTGTGCGGCCAAACTCTACGACGTTCGGTTCACGGCGGGCTTCAACCAGCGCTACCATCAAATCTGCGAATGGCGCTACGGCATTGCCGACAAGAGCGTGCGCATCGCAGTAGGGGTGCTAGCGATAGCGAGTCTCGTCGCTACGGCCATGCGCGGCGGTTGGCTGGCCGACCACTCGTTAGGGGTCTCCGTGATCGCGCTGATCGCCGCGATCATCCTCAACGTGATCCCGCTGGGCGAACGCGAGAAATTTCACGGCGAACTGTTTCACCGCTGGACCGATCTTCGCAAGGACGCCGAGCTCCAACTGGTCCGAGTTGATGCAGCCAAGGAAATGGACGTCGCAGACGACCACATCTGCGAACGGTTGCGCGAACTGATCGCCAGGTGCAACGACATCGATGCCCAAGAGCCCGCACCCTTTAGGAAGCTGCTGCGCCGTTGCGAGGACGACGAGCGCGAATCGGAGTGGGGAGTTCGCACTACTAAGGAAGTCGAACGCGAGCGGAAGAAGCGCCTGGCATCTAAGGCTTCGGCGGTCGCGGGGAATTAGGCCGCGTCGGACGATGCGCGGGCGGCTCGGCCAACGGTGCATCCTTTCGGCTGGGCGGCGCCGGGGGAGGAGGTGGTGGCGGTGGAGGGGGCGGAGGAGGTGGTGGCGGTGGTTTGTCTGGCATGCTTAGTTCGTCTTTGTGCTGTGGAGTGCCCGACCAGAAATTAGGTCTTGCGCGAATCTGCTTGTTTCAGAATTGGTGCGTTCGACCGTCGGTCACGGTTTTTCCAGTAGTTTCGCTGCCGCGGCTCCGATCGCCTCGCCGACGTTTCCAAGCGCCAATTGGAGTTGTTGGCCTGCAAACTTGAAGAGTGCTTTGAATCCGTAGCCGTCCAGCGCCGCCTCCATCGCAACGTTCATCAGGGTACCGACGAACGTAAGGGTCCAATCGCGCCTACTCATTCGCTTCACGGCGCCGCGCAGGTAGTCGAACATCGGCTTGAATTCGACCCGCTTGGCCGCCACAACGTCTGACACTTCGACCAGATACTCCTCGACCTCGTCGACGCAGGCGGTGACACGCTTCTGCTCTTCTTCGGTGAACGGTTCATCGGCCGAGGCCGAATTGACGCCGGGAATTCGGTCCGAATCCGCAGCGCCAGCCCACAGGTCCGGTTGGTCGTTATTCTCCGCGACCAGCGTCAGCCAGCCAGCGCACTGTTCGATTTGCCCGTACCAATCGTCACCCTTCCACGTCACCTCAATGCCTCGATCGGAAGGGAAGTAAGTGGCCACGAACTGCTTGACAGTCCGAGTGCGCTGCGCCATTCCCTCGGAGACACGGGTCTGGGTCTCAGTCAGGTCAAAGATGAAGTAGCTCCCGGTGGGCTTGTGAACTAGACCGGGAACGTACCGCTGCCCATTCACCGTGACGACGACATACCCCCACTCAAAGTCTTCGCGCCGCAGCCCATTCTCTCGCGCCAGATTCGCAACATGGTTGCGTTGCGTCCGCGATAGCTCACGTGGACGCGTGTGCACGTGGGCATGGACAGTTCGTTCATCAATGAACCGAAGCGCCATCGATGTGTCGTTCTATTTCGTTGGATAAGGGGCGTCCCTGGTCGAGCCGCCCAGCTAATGTATATGTGCCAACCTGGGTAATTAGCCCGAGCGGGGCTTTGTTCATCCGCGCCGTGGCCCTCGCCTAAGCAGCGAAGAAACTCGAGGGACGAAGCGGCCCAACTTATTTCGCTGGTTTTCCTAGTTCGCCAGTCGCGGAGTGACAGTCCGCGACTCTGGTGTCCGTTTTCGCTCAGTCGCGGAGAATCGCTCCGCACCTTTCGGTGCAACATCGCGCCAGAGGCACGACGTTGCCGTCTAATAGCGGCGCAGGGACTCGAACCCCGGACACGCGGATTATGATTCCGCTGCTGGAGGGGCCATTCTGGGGCTGCTGGAGGCCTGGAAAGTTTGACCGCTCCGGGCGCGGCCAGTAGGTTGGGCCCATGCCATCGATGCCATGTTCCAACTGCGGCAAGTCGATCCCGGTCGAAGGGGCCGTCTGCCCGTTTTGCCAAGCGGACAAGTCGGCCGATCGCGCGAAGTATCTGGCCGAGGCTGCGTCCGAGGATCGGTTCTACCGAGGGTGCGGCCTGATCTTCGTCGGCGGCCTGGCCGGCGGCATGGTGGCCTACGGGATCGAGCACCTGCTGGGCGGCGACGGGACAAGCTACGGGCCAGTTGGCGTTGTCGTCGGGTGGCTCCTGACCGGCGCGCTGGTCGGTTGGTTGGCGTACCGTCGGGGCCAACACGGCTGAGCACCGGCGGCGGTGCATTTCGCGCGAAATGACGCGCCGCCGGCCGCCCGGAATTTTGTTGCCCGGCGCCAGCGGCGCTGGTACGCTTGCGCCCTAGCGCGACTCCTTTTAGATTAGACTCCTTTTTGGAGACCGCGCCAGGGCCGGCAGTCGATTGCCGGCCCGACTTATTGGTAGACGAAGCACGCCGGCCGAGAGCCAGGTTAAAAAACGGGTGCCAATTATTCCAAATAATATTCCCGGACGCGGCACCCGGCGTTTCTATCCGCCTACGCGGCCACGACTTCGATCGTCGCCGGCGGCTGCAATGACTCGAACTCGGCCACGCGGCCGGCGCCGTTGCCCCACAAATCGAACCGCGGCCGCACGAGCTCCACGCGGGTCTGCGGCGCGGCGTCTTCGGGAATGCCCACGCCCAAGACGGCCGCCATCTCCCGGTCGCCCTTGATGATAAACGCGCAGTCCACCGCGCGCACCCGCCCACCGCGGGCATAAATGCCGTAGGCGATTCGGTAGATGTCGCTTTTCGTTCCGGGTTGCCTGCCCGTGTCGTGCAGCGTGCTGTCGCACTCGATCGGGCAGCGGACGAGCTCCACAAACTGACCTCTGGCGCCCGAGCTGTTGCCGGCGCACACGGGGAACCGGGCCGCGCGGATCGTGCAGTCTTCGGCCAGGATGCTGTTGGCCTGCCCCGGCCAACTGTAGAGCGCGAACATGCCGCCGATGATGGTGCATCGGCGCAAGGTCAGCCGCGCACCGCTCGGTGCGTTCGGCGATCCGTAGCCGACCGCTTGCGACTGGGCGCCGCGGCGCCTTTCCTAGCGGATCGTCAGATCGTCAAGCACCACGTCGTCGCCGGCCGCCTCGACCATGCAGGCCGTCGCCGAATGGTTCTCGCCGCGGCCGACGATCTGGGTCAGCTCGCGCCCGGCACCGCGCAAAGTCGTTGTGCCGCGCACCAGCGCAAACGCGGTGCCCAGGTCCCAGCGCCCCGGGCCCAGACGGATCAGCCGCGGCCCGTCCGTGTGCGCCGCCACCAGCGCCCGCAGCATCCACCCGCGCTGTTCGGGTGTGGCGTCCGCCGCAACGTCAATCGTCGACATGTTCAATCCTCTCTCGAAGGAGCGCGATTTCTTGTGCTATTTCGCGCCATTTTTCGTATCACAAAAATTCCTCGCACCGCGCGCAGCAGTGGACGTGATTGACCTTGGGCGCCAGTTGGCACTTGCCGTGCACCGCGCAGGCGAACACTTTGTGCCGCGTCTTTTCGCCACCGCAGCAGGTGACGCTGACCAATTCGACGCACGGGCCGATGTGACGGCAGGTGAGGCTCTCACGCGGCCCGCGGGCCGGCGCCGCCGTGTGCGGATTCTGCTTGGCCAACTCCGGACAAGTGGCTCGCGGCCGGCTGGCAAACGTGCGCCGGCAGTGGCGGCACGTGTCGTGCTCGTCCCAATCGCACAAGAATGCCTGCGTCATGCGGCCTTCCTCACCAGATAGCCGCTGTTGGTGTTCAGCCGCCAGCAGCCCTGACAGGCGTCTTCACCCGACGGGCTGGACCAGGTTGGCTGGTGCGTCAGGTTCGCCTGATGCGCGTTGCACAGCGACGGCGCGATGTCGAGCACGTCGAATCCAAAGCTGTTGTACCAACAGATCGAGTGCGGCGTGCCGGGCGGATTGTAGTTGCCCTGGCGCAGCGCGATCCGGCAACCGGTCTCCGAGCCGATCGGCCAGCGATAGGCAATCGCCTGTAGCGCCACGTTCACGTCGAAGCCGTCCAGCGGTCCGCAGCACGGACTGGTTTGCGGCGGCGTGCACGGGGCCATCAGGTCGTTGAACGTGCAGAGGTATCCGTCATAGACCCAATAGCCCAGGATGTTGCCCACGCCGCCGAACGTGGGATCGAGGTGGAAGTTGTCGATCGGACCACAGCCGGTGGCGAGCCCACCCGGCACGGTGCTTTCCAGCAGCCACCAATCGTCGGTCAACGTGTGGCACCCGTCGCAGACCTTCTGGCCCGTGACCGTGTGCGTGGCGAACGGATAGACCGACGGATTGACGTTGTACGCCTTGGCCTCGAGGAAGTCGGCCAGCGGGTTGACCCAGCAGCAGTCGGGCAGATCGCAGCAGCAGTCCGGGTGGAAGGCGATCTTGCCCTCGACGAACAGGATCCGGTTGTTCTTGAACTGAATCTGACCCATGACGGTGCCCTTCGCACATCGACCACTACCGCGGTCCGCTCGGGCCACGCCCGTGGCCCGTGCTCCCTTGCTATTCCTCGAATTGTCCCGAGACGACAAACGTGTTGGCGTCGGCCGGGGTGACCGCGCGCACGCCCAGCCGCGTTCCGCCGGGCACGTACAGCTCGCGCATCGGCGGAAACACCAGATCGTAGGTCGAAAGGGGCGAGATCAGCTTGCTCCACAGGATCACGCCGCCGTCGCTCGGCTCGGACGTGATGTTTTCAAGCGCGCTGGCTTGCAGCGTCTCGGTGGCGTCTTCGTCCAGCTTGTTCAGCTCCGGCGCCGATCCGCCCGAGCCGGCGCTGGTCTGCCACAGCAGTTGAAACAACACCGGCGCGTCGGTCGCGTCGACGCTTTTGCCGGCGATCGAAATCCGCTCGACCCGCACGCGATGGTTGGCCGCGGCCAACAGTTGAAACAGGGTCTTGGTCACCGTCGAGACGCTGATCTCGGCGCCGGCGTACCCGAATCGAATACCTGCCATCGTTTAGGCTCCTTGTTGCTGGTTTGCCGTCAATTGGGATGTTTCAGTGATTGTTGGGTGACCGCCAATTGGGTCGGCAGAGTCTCTAAGAGTAGTAGTGGTCCACAATGATCGACGTCGCATCACCGCCCTCGGCGATCGCCCGCTCGGCGTCGGTGTTGCGCGCCGCGTCGTTCTCGCTGCCGCTGCCGGTGCACTCGGTTCCGTCGTGCACCGTGATCTGGATCGACGGCGTGGTGGCGATCACAAAGTCGAAGTGATAGGCCGCCAGAATCTGGTTGCCGCTGACCCAGATGTTGTCGATCACCTTCGAGGCCACGGTCGGCACGGTGTGCGTGCAGTTGCCGCTGCCTGCGTCGCCGATCGAGCCCAGGTACTTGATCTGCTGCGTGGTCCAGTTGACCGTCAGGCCGCTGCACGAAATGCTGTCGACGAACGTGTCGACGTTGGCCGTGAGAATGTCTTCGTCGAACTCCTGGGTCACGTCCTTGCCGATGAACTCGTGCTTGGTCTGGACCAGCTTGTCGGTGTCGGTGTCGTACTCCACGTCCTTGACCCGGGTGAGCTTCTCCCACTTGACGTGCATCAGCTCGTACTCGGCCGGCTCGGCCGCGGTGTTCTTGAGCACGAAGCACACGTCGCCGTTGTCGCCGACCCAGCCCAGCGAGTTGTTGGCGCTGACGGTGCCCGCCGGATCATCGACGCCCTCGGTCATGCTCACGAGGTTGGCGACGTTGACCGGCGTGCTGGCCGGGTCGGAAACGGTGCCCGAGAGCGTCCCCTTGAACCACTGCGTGCCGCCCGAGCCGCCGCCCGACTTGATCAGGTAGAACCGCCCGTCGGGGATGTCCTCGAAGCAGAGGCACTTGCCGCCGTTGTGCAAGTCCACGTAGGCGCTCCAGTTGATCGCCGCGGCGATCACCCGCCCGTCGGGCAGCACCACCGGTCCGGTCCCGCCGGCGGTGATCGTGCTGGCGGTGATCGTCACGTGCCAGCAGAAGTTGGCCGCCGGGCGCAGCTCCCAGCCGTTGTTCACGCGGTGCATCAAGCACCAGGTGTTTGCGCCCAGGGCGATCCGGCTAACCGCCTGCGGCCTGGTGATAAAGCCGGCGCTGGTCTCGGTGCCTTGCGTGCCGGCGTAGATCTGGTACGCGGTGGTCGGCGTGTTTGCCGCCACGGGCGACGTCGTCTTGACCAACAGTGTCCTAATCAAGGCTCACCAGCGCGATCTTGTTGCTCGTGTCGTACACGCCCAGGATCGTGCAGCCCGGAAAACCCTTGGCGATCGTCCACTGGTCCGGCTTCGGACCCCAGCCTTCGCCCACCACGGGCGTGCCGTCGCCGTCGTCGTACGTGACAAAGCCCACTTCGACGATCAGCCCCAGCTTCTTGCCCACCGCGATCGGCCGCCGCGTGGTCAGGCCGTAGCTGTTGCCGAACCACGAAGACGGCTTGGCGGCGCCCAGATGGTAGATGCCGTCGTGCACGGCCCCGATCACGATCCGGGCGATCGACAAGGGCGGGATCGTCTCGGCCGCGCTGTTGATCGCGCGGACCCAGTGCATGGCGCTGCCCGACGAGACGCGCGGCGGCAAGGTGAGCGGCCGCGGACGTTTGCGGTTCTCAACCTCGCGCACCGCGTCGACGACGCGGCGGGCGCCCTGTTCGTCAAAGCCGTACTGAACCATCGTCAGGCGTACGTTTCGGTGTAGGTCAGCGTCACTAGCAGGCCCAGCGCCTGGTTGCCGGCGCTGCCGGCCACGATCACGACCAGGCGCAGGATGTCTCCGGCTACCAGGCCGGCCGAGCTGATCACGGCCGACACCGCGGTGCGCAGCGTGCTGGCATCGGTGAACTGGATTGTGCTGGAGAGCACCGTGGCAAACGCGCCGCCCCCGGTGCTTCGTTGCAGGTCGACCGTCACGGTCCGATCGGCGCCGGTGGCGATCGTGCCGCAGATGGCCGCCTGCAGTCCGACCAGCGTGGCGGTGGCGCCGCGCACAATGTGAATGTCCTTGGTCACCGACACCACTTCGGTCGAGGGCCCGAACAGCTCGAAGTCGGCCGCCTGATGGCGCACCAGCTTGTGGGCGGACAGGCCCATGCTCTCGGCGCACATGCGATCGACGATCGACCGCTCCGGAAAATCGAAGAGAATCTGCGTCATCAGTCAAACACTCCCAGGTTGTTGAGGTCCTTGGGTTCGTGCAGGTCCTTCGCGCCGATGTAGACGATCGGCGCGCCCGCGGCCAACTGTTTCCCGGCGCCGTCCAGAAACACCTCGCCGTCCATCGGCTGGCCCAGGTCGTCGACCGGGCGCTCCAGGTCACCGGCGGCGTTCTTGACCGCGGTGCCGCGGTCGGCCGGATTGACCGGCCAGCCGTCCGGGTTGACTTTCACGCGGAACTGCACGCGGTGAAACTTCGTGCCGTTACGAAAGCTGGGCTTGGCCACCAGGATGTGCAGCCGCCCGGTCTTGGGGTCGATCTCGCCGGCCACCGTCGCCGAGTTGATCCTGTTCTGGTACTGCTTCCACAGCGAGCGGTTGATCGACAGGTAGTTCCGCTCCCAGACCCACGTTTCGACCGCGTCTTCGCGCTCCAGGCCGTCGAGCAACTGGTCGGCCGAATTCGTGATGTCCACACCGTTCCAGGTCTTGGTGACCTTGCGGGTCTCGAAGCTGGTCTCGATCCAAAACAGCACCGGCTCGTCTTCGGGGTTGGGCTGCTGCTGCTGCCCCTCGGCCCAGTCGGTCGAGAACGTGCCGGTGATCCGCAGCGTCCGCCATTCGCCCTCGGGCCCTTCGACGTCGGGGCGCATCTCGGTCAGTAGCGCGAGCGGGTCGCTGGCGTTCTCATAACCGACGTACGGCGTGTACAGCACCACGCCCTGGGCCGCCAACGCCGCCATCACCGTGGCCGGTCCGTCGCGCGGGTCCGTGACGATTGCCCGCCACACGACCGTGTAGCGCCGCGTCAGGTCGTGCTTCGCGCTGGCGTTGCGGCCGGCCGAGATTTGTGAGAGCTTTTGAATGGCCACGGCGGGGTGCCCCTTAGAACTGGACGATGATGTCCCGCAGCGCCGCCTGGCGATTGATTTCCTGTAGCGCGATCCGCGCGTCGGTCGCCTCCTTGAGCTGCTTGCGCTGGATGTCGGTCAGCCGCTCGATCGGATTCTTGATCCGGTTCTCGGCCAGCGCCGCCTCGGCCGTGCCTTTCAATAGCGCCTGCGGGCTGGTCTGCTCGCCCAGCCCCTGGCCGGCGAACGATTCACGCAGCGCCTTTTCCGCCTCGGCCGCGGCCCGGTTGGCCGTCTTGTCGTCGATCGCGCCCACTTTGCGCAGCCGCTCGATGTCGGCCATCTTCTTCTCGAACTGCTCCATCGGCGTCAGCACGCTTTCGCGCAGCCGCTCGGCCTGGTCCCTGATCCGCTGTCGCTGCTGCTCGCGGCTCTTGGCCAGCTTGTCCTGGTCGCTGGCCTGGTCGATCCGGGCCTGCGCCGCGCGGATGCGGGCGATCTCCGCCTCGGTCGCGCCCAACTGGCGGGCCAGCTCGAGCCGTTTCTCCATCGCCGATAGTCCGGCCACCGAGGCCTCGCGTTCCACGTCCGCAATCGAGCGGATCAGTTGCTCGCGGTCGCGCATCCGATCGGTGGCCTGGTCGATGGCTTGCAGTTGCCCGGCGGCCGCGGCCAACTGCTCGGCGGTGGCCCCCAGCTCGGCCAGCTCGTCGAGCCGCTTCTGGTTGGCCGACTGGGCTGCGGTGGCCGCCTCCTCAGAGATTGCCTTGAGCTTGTTTTCCAGATCGACCTGCCGCTGCTTCGACGCCTCGCGCTGCTGCTCGGCCTGCAAGCGGGTCTGGAACTCGGCCGTCTCGGCCGGACCGATCGGCATCGTCTCGCCGGCGGCCGACTGCGAAAACAACAAGTCTTTCAGCTCCTGCTGTTCGATTTGCTGCTTGGTCAGCCCGACGTGGTCGGCACGCGTCCGGGCGCGCTGGAGCAACGCGTCGATCTCTTCGAGCTTCTCCTTCGTCGTCTTGAGTCGCTCGTCGGCGTCGGCCACGTCAATCCGCACCGGCGCGCCGGTGAAGTACTTCCAGATCTGATACAGCCCATACGCGGCCGCGGCGATCGCCGAGAGCCCCAGCACCAAGCCGCCGGAAACCAGCAGGAACGCGGTCGTCACGGGAATGCCGGCGGTGACCGCGGCGTTGTACGCCCAGATGGCCGCGGCGTAGGCGACCATCGCCACGGTCTTGGCCTTGGTCACCCCCAGCCAGATCAACTGCAATAGCGTCACTCGGCGGCCCAGGCTCGCCCACGTCACAAAGCCGATCAGCAACCGGCCGATGATGACCCGCACCAATAGCAGCAGCACGGCCTTGAGCGCGCCGGCCGCGATCGCGACCATCAGCACGACCGGCGGATAGTTGGCCAGCACGTTCCAGGTGAAACCCAGCGCCGAGCCGAACACGAAGATCACCGGCTCCAGACGCTGGACGATGCTGGTCAGCATTTCCAAGGTGCGCATCAGGTTGCCCGATTCGGCAAACGCGCGGCCAAACGTGGTGTAGGCCTCGTCGACCGTTTCGCGCAGCTCGGCCCAGGCGTCGGCGATGATCAGCACGTCGGCGTGGTTGCCGGCGGCGCGGGCGACCTGGCGCTCGCGTAGTTGGGCTTCGGAGAAGGCCTTGATCGACTTGACCAAGGTCAGCGTACCGCCGCCGATCCCGGCCAGCGTGCGCAGGTAGCCGCGGGCCGAGGCGGTGGCCCGGTCGAACTTGCCGGTGACCAAGTCCGAGGCGTTGGCCAGCCGCCGCAGTCCGTGGTCGGTGTCTTCGATCGTGGCGTGCAGCCGATTGATCCCGCCGGCGGTCCGCACCGTGTTGGTGGCGAACGCCGTGGTATCAAGGATCAGTTTGACCGCCAGGGTGCTGATGGTGGGCATGGATCACTTGCGGGCATGGATCACTTGGCAGCCGGCCGCGGCAAACGCGTGGGCCACTTCCTCGTCGGTCTGCTCATACTCGTCGTCGTCCCGGAACTCCTCGGGCACGGCCAGCGCCGGGAAGACGTCCTCCTCGGTGATCGGACGGCCCTCGACCCGCTGTGCGTTGTAGATGGCCGCGCAGATCATCGCGGCCTGGCGCCACTCGTCGCCGAACGGCTCGATCTTGGCAAACGCTTCGTATTCCCGAATCTCGCGGGCGCTGGTCTCGCGCAGCATCCTGGCCAGCGGCACGCCCCGCTTGAGCGCCAGCCTCAGTCGGAAGGCTCGGCCGGGATTCGTTCTAAGTTTTTTTCCATCTCCTCCAGGTCCGCGTCGGTCATGCCGCTGAGCTCTTGCGCTTTGCCGTAGATGCGATTCAACGGTGCGGCGCTCTTCTTGGTCAGCCATTCGACGTCGCTCTCGTGGAACAGCGGGTCGCCCGCCTCGTCGATGCACGACAGGGCCACCAGCCGGGCCCGCATGTCCTTGAGCTTCACGTCCACGCCCTTGCGCTTCCGCTCGATCATGTCGTTCTCGAACTGGTCGAGCTCCTCGCCGGCCAGGCTGCGCACGATCACGTAGCACTCGTGCGGCGGCTTGTCGGGCGGCGCCCACTCGGGCGTGGGCACCTTGGCTGTGCGGATATCCGAGATGTTCTTGATTTCTTCGCGGCTGAGCATGACACGTCTCGCGTGGTGATCGGTTGCGTGGGTCGGGGCCGTTCTAGACGGTGTGCGTCACGGCGCCGGTGATCTTGATCTTGATCGTGAACCTCACCGTCCCGTCGATCGCCTGCTCGCCCAACTGGAACGACATGATCCAGCCCGAGTAGGCGTATTCCGATGCGGCGGAGTTGGCCAGGATGTGCTTCCAGGCCTCGATCGCGCCCGAAGCGTACGAGGCTTCCAGGTAGGCGTGCGTCGCGTCCTCCGGGTCCAAGTACCCTTCGAGCTCCACCTCGCCGGCGCGGCGAATGCCGGCCACCGACGTGGCGTCGTCGTCGTCCAGGTCGGTCGTTTCGATCTCGTTGCGGGTCCGCTCGTTGGGGACGATCCGAATCCGCTGGGCCACGGTCGTAAACGTGCTGCTGATCGAAACCTGCAGCAGCGTGCCTTTCGTCTTGATCTTGGACATCGTGTGCTGGGCCTAGAGGGGTCGCGGGGAAGGGTTCAAACGGTCACGGTCAACTGAAAACAGGAATGGCCACGTCGTGCTGGATCGTGAACTCGAGCACCGTGCGGTGGAAGCCGACCAGGTCGTCGCCGATTTTGGTCTCGATGTAGTCGTCGAACTCGTCGTCGATGGTTACGCAGTCGACGGCGGTGTCGCCCATCGTGCCGCAAAAGCCGTCCAGCGCCAGGCGCAACTGGTTGCCGATCGCCTCGACGTCGTCCGGATCGGTGCCGAACACGTGGAACTCGAACAACGGCGACGCCTTGCCGGCCGATCCGTCCAGCTCGTGCTCGTAGCCGCCGCTGGCGCGCCGGTAGACGACGCACGGGTAGTTGGCTAGCGCCGGCGCCTGCGGAATGTTCGACAGGTACAGCCGCGGGTCGCTCGCGCCGCCGACGAGGTCGGTCAGACCCGAGCGGCTTTTCAGTTATGTCCGCAAGTCGCTGCGAATCATCCGCGCACCTCACGCTCGATGCCGTCGGCCAGCGTCTTGGCCATCACCCGCTGCACGCGGCCGCGGTAGGTGTGCCAGGTGGGCTCGACGAACGGTGTCTTCTCGATCCGGCCCCGGTACTGCCCGCGGCGGGTGTAGCGATCCTTGGTTCCCTTTTCGCGCCACATGCCGTGCGCGCCCAACGGCCAGGTCGGACCGGTCAGCGACACGGCGATGCCGCCGCGGCGGTAGGTGCGCACCACCGTGGCGATCGAACGCGCCAGCGTCTCGTCGGGCGCCGCGGCCCGCATCGGACCGACCAGCACGCGGCCGCCGGCGGCCACCACGTCCACCGCGATCCGCAGCCGCACGCCCAGCGACAGCTCGGCCAGGCTGCGGCGCAGTTGCGTGCGGCCCTCGAGCGTGGCACTGGCCACCACGTGCGTTGTCAGTCCGGTTGGAAAGGCCATCTCACTTTTGTTCCTTGCACATCAGGTGCATCCACCGTTTGCGGCCGTCCGGGTTGGTCGGCGGCGCCAGGATCGCCAGCGGCCGATCGGTCGACCCGTCGTGCCACACCAGCCGCATCGTGCTGGCGACACCCTCGCGCCACCGCAATCGCACTTCGATCGTGATGTCCGCCTGCACCTGCTGGGCGTTGTACAGCTCGCGGCCGGCCAGCTCGGTTACCCGGATGGGAATCCGCGACGCGACGTCGGTCCAACTGCTCAGCTTCCGCTGCCCCATGCCGCCGGCCACCGTGACCGGGGCTTGGATCGTTCCGCGGTGGCGAAGTTTGGGCGTCGGCACGGCTGGCTACAGTTCGGTTGGCGGGTCGACCTCGACGTCGGTGGCCGCTTCGGCAACGCGCGGTCGATCGGGCGCGGCAAACGGGTCGTCCTCGTCCGCCGGCTCGTCGTCTGTTTCGTTTTGCTGGTCTCCGCTGTCCTCGGCCGGCGGCGGCGACTCTTCCACCCACTCGGCAATGCCCAGCTTCACCAGGTAGTGCGCGTCGGGATGGTCGATCTCGTGCCCCGGTTCCTTCGGCCCGTCGAGCGTGTTGGCGGGCTTCGTCAACCGCACCTTGGTCCGTTGTTCCATGCTTGGGTGCTCCTAGGCGTAGCCGGCCGGGATCAAGCTATCGAGCAGGTGCTCGACGGTCGGCGGTAAGTCGGCGCCGGCGGCGCCGCGGTTCTCGTAGAGGAAGTCCACCAGGTGGTAGATCGCTTCCTTGGCCGTCTCGGGGACCAGGGCCCGCGACGCGTAGCCGGCCCCGAAACGGATGGTGATCGGGTACGCGCGGCGCTTCAGCGCCGGCGCTTGGAAGTCGGAGATCAGCTCGAGCGACCCGCGCTGTCCCTGGGGCGTGTGGACCACGTAGTTCGACGCGGCCAGCGTCTGCTCGGTGCCGGTCTGGTCGAAATACTTGACCGAGTCGATCGTCCGCAGCGGCGCCCACGGAATTCGCAGCGGCATCCGCCACCAACCGATCACGCCCACGTCGTAGGTGGCCGGCATCAGGGCCCAGCCGCGGCTGTGCCCGACGTAGCTGACCGCGGCGGCGATCTTGCCGCCCAGCAGCAGATCGTCGTCGTCCAGGTCGACGTCGCAATGATCCTTCACCTCGTCGAGGGTGACCGGCTGCTCGGTCGGCGCGGTGACCAGGCTCACCGGCCCCAGCATGCTGGGCACGAACGGCGGTTGTTGGATCGCGTGGCTCATCAATCAAATCCGCGTGCGACGGCGCGACGCACGTTTGGCCGGCCGCTGCTCGTCGCGGTTCCACTCGGCGATGCCGCGTTGCACCAGGATCTCGGCCACGCCGCGGCCCAGTTGGTCGCTGACCGTGCCCGGCGCGTAGCCCCGCCAGGCGCTGTTGAAACGCACGACGGTGGCCGGCTTGGCGGGCATAAGGCCTCGCGGGTGAAACGATCAATCGGGACGCTGGGGCGACTAAAGGACCATCCGCTGGGCCGAGCCGCCTTCAAGCGCCGTCCGCGGGCCGTCGGCGCCGCGCCACCGCGTGGCCCAGGCGCAGATATAGGTACCGGCCGTTCCGTCGCCGGCGGTGGCGACCAGGTCGAGGAAGCGCTTCCGCCCGCGCAGGTCGATCAAGAACGTGAAGATCTTGTTGTCGTCGGTCGCGCTGGGCAGACTCGAGGTGGAGCCCGTGTCGTTGGCGTCCGTGCCGAATCGCGTGCCGACGATGTCGGCAAAGCCGGTGCCGGTCGTGTCCGACTCCTGCATCTTGAGCGCTGCCATCGCGATGTCGGTGGCGCCGAGCATCACGCTGACTTCCAAGTACTCCCAGCCGGCACCGTCGATCTCGTCGGTGACCGCGCTGGCGTTGTCCAGGATGGCGGCCGGCTTGATCACCGGCAGCCGTTTGCATTGCATGGGTGCGAGCATCGCGTCAGTTCCTGCGAGTTGGTTGTGAGGGTGGTTTGTCGCGCGGTCCGCGGACCGGGGTTGTTACTACGAGGCGGCCGTCTGCAGACCGACAATCGCGCCGGCGTCGGTCGCATTGCCCACGCTGTGGACGTTGATGTCGAACCGCTCGATGCCGCGCACGGCGACCTCGTTGCGCTCGAACACGTTCTGGCCGGCGACCGTGGCGTCTTCGCTAAACGCCAGCGACTCCTGCTGGCGGTCGCCGAAGCTGGCGCCCAAATCGAAGTCGCCCAACAGGGCGCAGACCTGGCTGTTGGCCTCGGTCTTCGGCATCACCTGCGAGAACTCGACCGGGTAGCCCTTGAACACGGGCCGCGGCCGGCGGTTGCCCTCGCGCACCTCGTAGGCCGGCACGCCGCCGGAGGCCTGGACCAGCTTCTCGACGGTGCCGAAGTAGAACGTGCGGTGCATGACCCAGGCGGTCATCGGCGTGTCGCCAAACTCAGGCAGCTTGCCGACCACCGCGTCGAAGTTCGCCAGCGTCAGCTCGCTGTAGGCGTTGCCGCTGCCGGTCACCAGGCCGAAGCTGTCGGTGCCGGCGCCGTCGAACGACTGCAGCCGGGTGGTCACGCCGAGGATGCCGCCGTACGTGCTGGTGGCGTCGCCCAACAGCCCGCACAGGTCCTCCTTGTGCGCCATCGCGTAGCTGATCTCGCCGAACAGCCGGTCGCCCCAGCTCATCGGCGAATCGGCGTCGACATTGTTGTTGATGGTCGTCAGCACCATCAGGTCCTTGGCGGTCAGCCGCACCTGGTCGTGCTTGAGGTTGCTGACCGTACCGGCCTGCCCCTCGGTGAAGAAGTACGCGGTCAGCCCCTGCTCGTGGCGCGGGTCGGTCCGCGTGTCGCTGGTCATCGGCACCCGGCGGAACAATCGCCGCACGAGGCCGAACCGCTCGCGCAGGTCGATCAGGTCGGTGCCGAACTCCTCGGGAATCCACACGCTGGTTCCGTTGGCATCGTTCGACTGATGCGCCGCGCCCCACTCCTTCTCGTAAAATTCGACCGCTTCGCGGGACCGGTAGCGGGCCGGCATCTGGATCGACAACTGGGCCAACGCGAACATCCCGAACCGGTAGGCCCGCTCGTCGGCGTCGACGCCGCCGACCGTGCCGGCAAAGAACTTCAGCGAGCCGCGGCGGCGAAAGCGGTGCGGGATGCGGTTCTGGCTCGTCCGCTCGCCCGGCACGTCGTCGGCGTGCGGCTCGTCGGCCTCGGTCTTGCGCCCGGTGCCCTGCTTGAGATCCTTTTCCCGCTGCTCGACTTCGCCGGCCAGCTTCTCGCGCTCGGCCTGGCGGTCCAGCCGGGCCCGCTCGGTGGTGATCTTGCCGGCCAGCGTCTCGCGCTGGGCGACGAGCTGGTCGTGTTCGGTTTGCTGGTCCTCGGTCAGCTCGTCGTGCCCAAGCAGCGCGTCGAGTTTCTTGTCCAGGGCCTCAAGTGCCGCCAACAGTTCTTTGAGCTTGTCCACAGCCGTCTCCTCGCGTTCTCGGTCGGCCGGGGCGCGCGAGCGTCATCCAAGATGCGCCCCGAGCGTCTACCGGCCGGTGTCTTTCGGGGGAAAGCACCGCGCCCGTAGGACCTCGCGGCGCGACGGCGTCGCCAGATGCTACGTCGCGCGAGATGGGTCAGCGACCGAGCAACGGCTGCGGCCGCATGCGACGCTCGCGCGTGCGTGCGTGTTGTCTCTGTAGGCTACGTGGTGGGCGGCGGAATGAAAAAGAAGCAGCGCCGGCGGCGCTCATTTCGCGCGAAATGACGAGCGGGCCTTGCGGTGGGCCTGCCGCATCCGCAGGACCTGGGCCGAGGCCTGCTCGCCGGCGGTGCGGCTGCCGGTCAGCCGGCCCAGCACGTCCCGCAGCGACAGCTCGCGGTCGACCATCCCGGCCGCCACGGCCGCCTTGGCCCCCAGCACGCGCCCCTGGCCGTAGTTGGCCCGCACGTCCTTGGTGGTCGTGCCCCGGTACCGGGCGATCGCCTTGACGAACTGCGTGTAGGTCTCGTCGACCTCGGCCTGCCAGTGGGCCTTGGCCTCGTCGCCCAGCGGCTCGTACGGGTTCCCCTCGACCTTGAACCGCCCCGCGTAGATGAACTGCACGTCGACCCCCTCGGCCTCGAGCGCCTTCGAGTAGTCCACGTGCATCCGGTAGACGCCCACGCTGCCCACGTCGCCCGACGGCGTGATGTAGCACTGTTCGCAGGCCGCCTGCAGCCAGTAGCCGGCGCTGGCCGAGAGGCTGTTGGCCACGCCGATGATCGGCTTGGTGCCGCGAAGTTGGTAGATCAGCTCGGCGCACTCGGGAATGCCGTAGATCACCCCGCCCGGCGTGTCGAAGTCCAGCACGATCGTCTCGACCTCCTTGGTGCCGGCGAGCGTCTCGATCACCTGCGCCAGCAGTTCGACCGACGTGCCGCCGTACCAATAGCTCCACGCGCTGGGCCGCTGCTCGAGCAACCCGTACACCGGCACCACCGCCACGCGGCCGTTGACGCGCTTGAGGGTGCGCGCCTGGTGGCGGGCCACCGCGGCCAGGTCGCGCGCGGTCGGCCAGGCCAGCGCCTGGGCGTGGCTGTTGCGCAAGGTCGCCAGTGCGTCGCGGTCGACGCCCCACAGGCAGGTCGTGTTGGATAGCATCAGCAGTCTCCCAGGTAGTGAGTGAGCGTCTCGGCCGTACGGTGCTCGGCCCAACCGTCCAGCCGTGCGGCCATCGCCTCGGGCGTGTCGGTGTCGTACGCGGCCAACAGTTGCCGGCGGCTTTCGGCGCACGAGTACTTGGCGATCTCGCACGCATCGACCAGCTCGGGGTACGCCCCGCAAACCGGCGCGATGGCCCGCTCGACGGTGGCGGAGTGTTTCGCGCCGAAGCGAGCGAGCCACGCCCCGAAGTCGAGCTCCACGTTCTTGATCGCCCGGCGCACGGCGTTGGCCTCCTTGCGGAACATCCGCGCCAGCACGTCGCCCAACAGGGCCCGGGCCTGCGCGGCCTGCCGCGTGTCCGGACCGCGCAGCAGGGCTGCCAGGTCGCCGGCGGCCACGGAGGTGGCGTTCACCTTGCGCGGGTTTTCCTCCTGGGCCATCCGCTCGGCGGTCGTCATGTTGAGCTGCACAAAGTGCTGGTCGCCGGCCGGGCCGATCCCGTTTAAGTTTTCCAGGCGGCGGACCTCGTTGATGCTCATGATCCCGTTCTGGATCGCCTGCATGTAGGCGTCCATCCGCGTCTTCACGTCGCCCCGCAGCAGCCCGGACAGGTTCAGCTCGATGTAGAACTCGCGCCGCTCTTCGGGCGACAGCAGCTTGAGGTTGCACTGGCTCTCGATCAGCCGCACCCACGGGATGAGCGAATAGGTCACAAAGTCGATCGAGAGGTGCTCGACGTTGTTCAAGGTCGCTTTGTCCAGCAGGCCGACCATCGTCGGCGGCGTGCGGTACCACTGGCAGACGACGATCCCGTTGTGCTTGCGCGTCTCGAGGTACTGGCTGTCCTCGTTGGAGATCGTGATCGGTGTGAACTTGCTCTCCAGCGGCATGATCACGATCTCGTTCGAGTCGGGGCTGCCGTGCACCTCCTTAAATTCTTTGCGAAACTCCCGGCGCTTCTCTCGATCCTTCATCCCCGCGGCGGTCACCAGACCCTTCGGCTGGGCGCCCGAGCCGAAGTACGCCGCGCCGTGTCGTTCGGTCGCCAGGCCGAAGCCGACGCTCTCGCGCGCGTACTGGATCACGCCCTTGCCCCACCGGCCGTCCTCGCTCATCGTGCCCGGGATGTGCAGCATCTCGCGGTCGGCCAGGTCGACCGCTTCGTTGCGGTTGTTGAGCACACGGTAGGCGATGCGCCGCTGCGTGTCCTCGGGCCGCGGCGGCAGGACGCGCGTCACGTGGATCGGGTGCAGGTTGACCACCTGGCCCAGGCGGTTGCGTTCGATCTCGGCAAAGCCGTTGCCCCAGTTGATCTGGTGCAGGGCACGCCCCTGCCAGAACGGCATGTCGCCCGTCTGGTCGTTGGGCCGGGCGTGCAGCACGTCGTACAGCGGGTGATCCACCGCCAGCGTGCGATCGTTGCCGTTACGCTGATAGAGGTGCCGCGGCAGACCGGCCAAGGCCTCGGTCAGCAGGCGCGAGCAGCTCCACACCGCGGCGTAGGTCAACGACAGGTCCTCGTCGACCACCGGTCCGGCCAGCGTCTTCATCCGGCCGATCCGCCCCATACCGCCCAGCGTCGTCCAGTTCCCCTCGCCGTGCTGGGCGAGCGAACCGGGTTTTCCAAACAGGAGGTTAAGCATTACTACCTCGCAGGTGCGTTACGGCCAACGCCACGAACACCACCAGGCCCGGGAAGATCAGCGCGAAGCTGGGGCGTTCCATGTACAGCCCCGCGGTGATGGCCGCGAAGGCGGCCGTGGCGGTTGCCGGTCGGGCCAGCCGGCCGAGTTGTGCTTTCGCGATGAGTCGTTTCATGGCGTCAGTCCTTCAGCATGCCGGGTTCGTACCACTCGTCGTTGGCGGGTTGCTCGGCCGCGTCGAGCCCCATGATCGCCGCGACCGGTCCGTCGATCCGGGCCAGCGGGTTATGCTCCGGCTTGGCCGGCACCCACAAGCCGCCGCGGTCCTTCCACGTCAGATTGCCGACCTGCCAGTCCATCACCTGGTTGCCCAGGTGCCGCACGCGGCCGTCGAGGATCAGCTTCTCGAACGAACGGCAGGGGGCGTTGAAGCTGGGCGCACTTTGCGAGAACGATCGCACGGCGATGCCGTGCTCGTCCTGCAGCTCCTGGGCCAGCACCTGGGCGAACCGTTCGTCGTAGTTGAGCTGCTCGATCTGGTACCGCCCGGCACAGGCGACGATCTCCCGTTTGATCAGCGGGAAGTCGGCCGTGTTGCCGCTGGTGATCGCGAGGTCGCCGCGGCGCTGCCAGGCGTGCCATTTGATCTTCTTGGCCTCCCGGTTGGCCGCGTACTCCGGCAGCCAGAACTTCGTGAGCAGCCGATAGGTCGGCTCGGCAGGATCGTCGTCGTCAGCCCACGGGAACCACAGCGCCAGGCAACTGGTGTCCCACTTGAAACCCAAGTCCAACGCCGCGTAACACGGCTGGCCGACCAGCTCGTCGACGTCGAAGTCGTCGCCGCACGCGTCCCAGTCCTCCTGGCGGATCGCCGGGTTGGAAGCGCTTTGCCAGATGTTCAGCCGGTACATCTTGAAGTCGGCCAGCGTCGAGAGCGACGCGCGCGAGCGTTGGTAGTCGCCCAAAAACTCCTCTTCGCCCACCGTGTGGCCCCACGAGGGATTGGCCAGCTTGCCGTACTTGATCGGGCTGCGCGCGAGCTCGGCGTCTTTGAGGTCCTGCGGCGCTTCGTGGCAATCGAAGAAGTACTGCTCGTCTTCGTGCTCGCCGCTTTCGACCCGCTTGCCGTAGTCGTACTGTTCGCGGCCGTAGCTCATCGGATCGTTGCCGGCGGTCGAGACTTCGATGTGCAACGGCTCGCTGCGGCTAATGCCGGCCCGCTCCACCCGGTTCATGAATGCCCGCGTGAGAATGTGCGTCTCGTCGCCCAGCACCGATCCGTTCAAACCCTCCTTGGCCTTTTGCCGCTCGGAGTCGGCCGACGTCAGCGGCATCAGCAGCGACCGGCTCGGCCGGTGGAACAACCGCATCTGACGCTGATCGATGTCGCACTCCTCGGCCAGCTCCGGCGACGAGAGCACCATCTCCACCGCATGGCGGCAGACATTCTCTTTGACCTGCGTGGCGTCCTTAGCCAGACAGAACACCTTCTGTCCGAGCTCGCCGTCCCCGGCGAACAAATAGAGCCCCCAGGCGGCCAGCGTCGGCGACTTCTTGTTTTTCTTGGGCTTCCAGATGCCGGCCCGGCGGAACCGCCGCACCTCGCGCCTCCACCGCTTGGACATCCGCGCCCAACCGAACATCCGCATCGTGCAGTCGAACTGCCAATCGCGGCACTCAAACGGTTCGCCCGCCTGCTCGCCTTCGTAGAGTTTCAGGTACCGCTCGAGCCATTCGACGACGAACGTGCCGCGCGCCTCGTCGAAGCGGCAGCCGTTGCGCGCGGCCATCTCGTCCGACGCATTGCGAATCCAGCGCTTGGTCAGCTTGTCGACTCTCATCCGCGTTTCCGTTTTTGGACGCCGGACGCCGCCGCCGGCTTGGCCGCGGCGACCCGTGTGCGGCTCGAGGGCGTCATCCCGAATTCGGTCAGGAACTGGTGCATCTGCTTTAGCGCTCGATCGGCGATTGCCAGGTGTGGGTTGGCGACCGCTTCGCCGGCGTTGCTCCTGATCAGTTCCCCCAATTCCGCGACGGCTTGTTCCGCGCGGACCCAGCGACCCCACGCGACGCAGTAGGCGGCCAACGCGGCACGGTCGAGCGCGCTCAACAGGCCAAGTTGGCACAGTTCCGCGGCGATGCGATTCCACTCTTCCAGGGCTTCGTCGGTCACGTGCTTCGGCGGCGCGGGGATCTCGATCGGGGGTTGCGGTTCATCACGCATCCGGCTCTTGCGAGCGGTTCCCTTGGCGAGCTTTATCGCCGTCGGCGTCGGTTTGCGGCCTCTCACTCTTTGGGCGACTCCAGCAGTTCACGAATCCACGCGGCGTGCCATCGAAACAAACGGGCATCATTGAAAATCACGCACTGCTCGATCGAGCGGCAGCTCCTTAGATTCCCGCTCGATTCACAGACGAGGTGCGTGTCGCGTCCGAAGCGGGCGAGGATCAGCTTCGCGTGGGAACGCACGGCTCTCACCTGCCCCCCATGCTTCTCGATTACTTGGACCGCGTGGGCGTACTCAGCGCCATCAACCTTGGAAAAGTAATGTGACAACAGCAGCGAACAGCGTTTGATCTTGCGAGCGGCGATCAGTCGATCGAGGGCCTCCACGTGTCGCGAATTGATTCCGAGGCTGGCCAGCAGCACCTCGGTTGCTGGTTTGCCAGCCATCTCAATGAACGCGGGCAACAGATCGAACGGCGCAAAGTGGTAGGCCTTCAGGACCAGGTGCACACTTTCGTGGCGGTCCGGCAGTTTGGCGATTTGATCGGCTGCTCGTTGCGTGTTTCGGAGCGTAACGTGCGTTCGTTTTTCTTCCTTGGTTAGCAGGCGGCGGTTGCGGGACGACGCGCGCGGTGTGGTCTCGACGTTGGTACCAGGCAACGCGGTCTGTAGGTCAGCGACGGCGATCGTTTTCAGTGGATTTGTGTGCAACAGAAATCACCCGTCGCGAATTTTGGCAAAAAATGTGTCGGCCTCCGCGAGGGGTTCGCAGTTCGCGCGTTTAGCTTTTTGACCCGCCCCCGGGTTGCATGTGCTTGTACTTCGCTTCGTCCTCGCGCGCCTTCTCGGCGTTGCACGCATAGCAAAGGCTCTGCCAGTTGCTCGGTTCCATCGTCAACTCCGGGAAGTAGCGGACCGGCTTGACGTGGTCCACGACGTCCACTGGCGTCAGCTTGCCCTTGGCTTTGCAGCGCACGCACCACGGGTTGTCGCGCCGGTACGCGCGTGCCTCCTTGTCCCAGGCCGGGCTGTAGCCCCGCTCGCGTGAGCTTGGTCGCTTCGACGTCTTGGGTCGCTTGGCCCGCTCGGTGTGGTTGTGTGGCAGCGGTTTGTTGGGCAGGTGCGTCCTCCTGGTCCAAGCGCCGGCGGCCGGTGCGCCTCTTTGCGATGATGTGTGAAGTGAATCGTCTGAAAGGATGCTTGGCCCGCGCCGCTTCTGCGTGCGCGCACGAGCCGACGTGTTACTCGACCAACGGCCCCAGGCCCGCGGGCCGCATGCTGACCAGGCCCAGGTCCCGATGGCGAAAGCGAAACAGATACGCGTCCTCGTCGCTTTCGTCGTACGTACCGTGCAGGACCTCCACGCAGCGAAAGCCGCAGGCGCGCAGCAGCAACTGCCCGGCCAGGTTCCGCTCGCGCACTGGTGCCGTGATCCGGGTGCGCCGCTGCTGCGACAGTTGGCTTTTGAGCTTGTCGAGCAGGGCGGTGGCAATCCCCTGCCGCCGCAGCGGCGCGGCCACGGCCAGGTTCACTAGCTCCAGCCGGGCCCGGGCCAGCTTGTAGATCATGTAACCGGCCACCGCATCGTCGAGCTCGGCCACCCGGCACACGTTGTTTGGATGCTCTTGGGCGGCGACGAAGTCCTGGTAGCTCCAGTGATGCTCAAACGCCGTGTACTCGATCGCCACCACTTCGACAAAGTCCCGCCGGTCCATGGTGCGGATCACGGGTCGCACCGGCGTCGGCGTTTCGCTCCGCTTGCGTTTCATGGCTGGGCTCTAGATGGTTGGGCTCTAACTGGCTGGGTTGTTGGGCCAGACGCGCAGCGGGATCACGTGGCTGTGATAGACCAGCCCGCCGGCAAACGCGACGCGGCCTTGGAGCCGCCAGCGTCCGTCGGTGTCCAGGTCGCCGGCGGCCAACGTGTAGCGGGCCACGCCGTCGCTGCCGTCGCCGACCGGAATAAGCGTGCGTTCGATCACCGATCCGTCGGGCTTTTCCAGCGACAGCACTCGCGCCGTGGCAGTCGAGATATCCAGCGCCGCCTCGTCCTGGTCACGGAACGTGACGGTGATCTGGGTCCCGACGTCGGCGGTGTGCAGGTTGGCTTGGGTGGCGGCGGTCATCGTGGCTCACACATACAAGGTCAGTGCCCAGGCGGTGCGCACATAGAGGGTCACCTCGAACCGATCGGCCGGCGCGGCGCCTGCCGCTTGGGCATAGACGGCGTCGTCGTCGACGATCGCGGCTATCAGCTTTGCCTTCATGTCCCCAGTCCCTAACCCCTATCCCCTATCCCCTGACCCCTCGTCACGCGTCTCGCGCCACGACCTTGTAGATCGTCCGCACCGCGGCGTCGACGGTGGCCCGCACGACGACGATGGCCGATTCGCCCAGCGTCAATCGCTCGGCACCGCTGGCGTTGTAGGTGTACATCCCGGTCGAGCCGATTTGCGTTAGCGCCGTCTGGGCGACCAGGTCGGCGCCGTCGGCCCGCTTGATCACCTGAATCGTGGGGCTGGTCACTCCGGAGGTGAGCAGCACCAGGTCCCGCTGAAAGCCGACGGTGTACTCGTCGCGCGTGTTGGCCGCGTCGCGCGTCAAGTCGATCAGGGCGTGATAGACTTGTTCGCTGGCGGCCAGCGTCATCGCGTCGCCGACCGCGGCCACGTTCAGGTCCACGAGCGTCACCGGCCGATCACCGATTGCCGGCGCGGCGGTGTAGATCTTCCAGTGCTGAATGCCCGCGCCCGTGTACGGAGAATCCTCGGCGTAGCGTCCCACGCCCGCCGCGTCGGAGGTGACCAACTCCGGCAGCGTCACGATCCCGGTGGTCGGCCAGTTGGCCGCGCTGATCGTCGACGGGTCGACCAGGCTTGCGCCACTGATGCGTTGGTCCTCGACCCAGCCTTCGGCGTAGAGGTTCCCAAAACCGGCGTCGTGGTCGGCGCAAATCTTCATGGTCGGCTGGTCCTAAAGCGGCGACTAGGCGACGGCGGCGAACGCCGACCCGTTCCAGTACTTGAGCATGTTGTTGGTCGAATCGTAGACCTCGAGCAATCCGTGCCCGGCCGGCAGATCGCCGATCTCGGTCGCGGTCAACGAGAACAGGGGCAACCGACCGGTGTGCGTGATCGTGCCGCTGGTCTTGGTCGGATCGTAGGAAAGGCCATCAACCGATAGCGTCCCGCTGGTGCGTTTCAGGTTGGCCGCCGAGCTACCGCTGACCTTACCGCCGGTCACGGTCACCGCCATCGCGTTAGCCGCGCTCTGCCAGCCGGTCGATGCACTGGCCACGGTCGCCAGGCAGTTGATGGCGCCCAGCGTGTAGGTGCCCGTGAATCCGCCGCCGGCGCTTAGCGCGCCAGTTCCAGCCGACAGCGCGAGCGAACAGGAAAGCAAGTCGAGCGCGATCGTGCCGCTGGTGCCAAACAGAATCAAGTTGGCGTTGCCGGTGCCGGCGTTGGTCAGCCGGCTGGCGGCGATAAACACGTCCGCCCCGTTTTGCAGATTGAGCGTTTGCAGCGCGCTTTTGGCTTCGGAAATGTCGCAGCTAAAGATGTCCAGCGCGCCATAGCTGGTCACCTTGCCGGCCAACTTGCATCCGATGCACCGGGCCGCTGCGGTGGAATCGTTGATCCAGAGCGCTCCTTTGTCGACCGCTGCCCCGCTGGCGTCCAGCTCGACATTGATTAAGGTGGCGTCGCCCGTGCCGCGAACCAGAAACGGCTCGGCCACATCGGTGTCGCTGGCGGCAATGGTCAGATCGCGTAGCGTGGCCGTGCCGCGATAGGTAAAAATCTCGATTGAGTCGGTGGCGTAGAAGCGTGTTACGCCGCGCCCCATCCCGGCCCAATGCACGCCGGTCGAGTCAATGCCGACGCTGGCTGACTCGTGTGCCGGGATCAGGAAATCGCCCGGTCCGGCCACGACCAGATCGCCCGCCAGAGCCGCATCCTTCGCGGCGGCCACACGGTTGCCCCGTGCTGCGTCGGTCTTGCCGGTCCAGGATCGCACGACCGCCCCTTCCCGGATCAGGGTCACGTCGCCGCGCGGCAGGTAATCGAAGGGGCTTTGCATCAGGGGTTCGCTCGGCGGTCCAGGTCGTTCAGCTCATTGACGATCCGGTCGGTGTTGCGATCGTTGGCTTCTTTGAGGCCCTCGATCGACAGGACGAACTTCGCGCGGCTGGCCTCGAACTCGTCGCGAATTTTCTGGCGGTCCTTGGCGTTCTCTTGGGCCATCCGCTCGTAGCCCTTTTGAATCTGGTCGATCGCGGCCGGCACCCCGTGGCGCACACCGTAGGTCAGCGCCGCCAAGATCAAAAACAACAGCACGGTCGAGACGGCCTGCTGCTCGAGCCAGCGAAACAACCGGTCCTTCCACCCGCCGCCGTTGCCATGGGCTTGTGCACCATTGCCGCTGGCCATCATCGGCGCGCCTCCCACTCGGCCTCGGTGGCGTCGTCCAGCAGCGCGTCGAACAGCTCAAGCTGCGCAGCCGTCTCCAGGGCGTCGACGCTGGTGCGGCAATCGTCCGGATCGCTCGGCGCGTCGGCCCGGTTGGGCACGATCCAGGCCCGCAGATGATCGGGCCGGCCATGGTCCAGCCGCAGGGCCGCCTTGCCGATCGCGGCGGGGATCCCGATCGCCTGCCTGTCGGTTGACAGGTACTCTAGCGGCGCTTCGTACACCGGCACGGTCACGACCACGACGTCGTGGGTCCTGTCGACGTCGGCCCGGATGTGCGCCTCGATTGCCGCTAGTGCGCGGCGGTTGGCGGCCGGATGCTGGGGCACGATGTTCGAGGTCACAAACGTGGCGTCCCGCTCGGCTTGGCCGTGGTAGTTGGCCGCCGCGGCCAGGTGCCCCCGGTCAAACGGCGTGTGGCGATAGGCCTCGGCGCTACGGCGCAGCGCCGCGGGCAACTGCCGATCCACATGCCAGCGATCGCGTCGTTGGGCGCGGCCGTCGAGCTGCTCGGCGGTGAGCACTTCGACCGTGTAGGCCGCGCCGCCGGCGGCCGGGTTCATCGCGAGCGCAAAGGCACCGCGCGGGTGCAGCCTTGCCGTCACGACGTCGGCCAGGTCCGGCTCGCTCGGCCGCGGACCGGCCAGCGCGGCCACCAGGGTCCCGCCGGCGCAGACGGCGACCAGCGCCAGCGTGCAGCGGGCGAAGCGGCGCGGATCGTGCGCGTCGAGCAGGCGTTTCATCGTTCGTGCGATCAGGCGGTGGTTCAGGCGTTGGCGTCCGGCTTCATTTCGCGCGAAATGACCGGCTCGTCGTCCGCCGGCGGCGGCACGACGAGGATGTGCGAGACGTCCTCGCCGAACAGCGGCAGGTAGCCCTGTTGGAGCGTTTTTCTGCGGCGGTTCAACGTGAGCGCCTCGTTCAGCTTGGCTTTGCGCAGCGCGGCCACCTGGCCCGGGGCCAGGCGGGCCCGCTTGCGGCGCTTGAGCGGGTGGTGCTCCACGGTTTTCTCCTGGGTTGGTGTGCTTCGCGCGCGTGGCTACGTTGTGGCTACGTCGTCTCGTCCGGCTCGGCGGGCGAGTCGTCCTCTGGCGCCGGCGGCTTGGCCGAGGCGATCAGCGCTTCGGCCGTGGCCTTGAATTGGACGAACGCCTGCTGCATCGCCTGGTCGGCCTCCTCGAGCAGCTTGAAGCGCTCGTCGCGCTGTTGTTCGGCCGCGGCCACCGCGCCGACCGCGCTTTGAAATTCCCTGGTCGCTTCGACGCGGTTATCGAGCGCGGCGGCAAAGCCGGCCCACGCCGCGTCGAGATCCTGGCGAGTTGTGCTCATCGTTTGGTTCCTGGGTTGCTGGGTCGGCGCACCGCTCGCGCTGCCGCGCGAGCGCGGCCTTAGATGCTGGGTCGGCCGATCTGCCCGCCGCCAGTCTGGTTGCCGCCGCCGGTCACGCCGGGCCCGATTGCCGGTCCGCCGCCTCCGCCGACCCCGCCGGTCCCTTCGGTGGCGGTTTGCTCGTCGATCGTGTCCTCGCCGGCCAGGCCCGTGGCGCCCGGAATCGGCCCGATCGGGTACTGCACCAGGTGCGGCAGGATCATGTTGGCCGGGTAACCGTCCAACAGCGGCCGCAGGTCCACCTCGGTCGGCAGGCTGAACATGTTGCCCGGCCCGTCGAGCGCTTCGATGTTGATCGTCACTTCGTCCGGACGGTAATTGTCGTAGTGCTCGGTGGTGAACTCGAAGCTGTCCTGCTCCAGGTCCGCCCGCGGAATCCGCAGCAGCTCGTGGCCGATCATCACCTTGATCCGGCGGAAGTACTGGTAGATGTCCTGGGCGAACTTCTTGGTCGTGGTCAGCGGCAGGTTGTTGTCCGAGTGCTGATAGAAGTTGGTCAGGGCGGTCATGACCATCGAGTTGTATTCCATCAGCCAGTGGTTGCGGACATAGGGTCCGTCGAAGTAGGGGACCGGGTGGATCGTCCAGATCTTGACCGCCGGCCGCTGGTGGCCCGCCTCGAGCCGCTGCTCGGGATAGTCGCTCATCCGGCCGGACAGCACCGAGTTGACCCGGTTGAGCATCTTGCCGATTCGCTCGACCGTGTTGCGCGACGGCGGCTGCGTGCGGGCCGCGTCCTCGTGGGTCATGATGAACAGTTGCAGCTTGCCGATCTCGTCGGCCAACGAGTGCAGAGACCCGTTGAGCGTTCCGATCGTGTCGATGAAGCCGTCGCCTTGGCTGCTTTTCACACCGAAGTTGGGCACGCCGAAGCCCATCCGCTTCCAGGGGTCGACGTTGTACAACAGCACGCGATCGTTGCCGAACAGGGGACTCATGATTTGGGTTCCTGGGGTTGGTCGCGCCAGCCCATCGTGGTACCGGGCTGCGGGCTGGTGCGAAGTTTCGCGAAGTACGGAGCGCCGCCCTTCTTCTGATCGAATAGCGATCGAATGCGTTCAACGACCGGGGCGGCCGACGGGTTGTACGAGACCTCGGTGGCCATCGCATCGACCAGCAGGTTGAACTCGTGGTCGGTCGTGGGCACGTGGACGTATTCGACCTGCTTCCGCTCGACGACGTTGGGCGCCAGTTGCGGCTGCGGTTGCACCGGCGGCGGCGCAGCCGGTTGCACCGGAGGCGGCGATGGATCCGGTCGCGCGTTGGCTTTGATCAGCGCGTCCCGTTCGGCACGTAGCGTGCGCAGCTTGCGGCGCACCAGCGGCACCGCGACCGCCAGGCCGACCGTGGCGATCCCGGCCGGCACGCCGGCGGCCACCAGCAGTCGGATCGCCCCGTTGCGCGCCGCGCGGCGCACGGGCGATTCGCTCGGCGCCTCCTCGGACAGGCCGCGGATCTTTTCGTCCAGCGCAGCGATCCGCTCCCGCAGGCTCTCGATCGTGCGGCCGGCCGAGCCGCGGGCCTCGGCCAGTTCGTCTCTCAGGCCGCGCAGGCGGTCTTCAAGCCGCGCCTTGGTCCGGGCCAGCTCGGCCAACCGATCGCGCAGGCCCGGATCGTCTTGGCCCGGCGGCGGACCGATTGAGTCAGGTGATTGATCTTGTCCGGACGATGGCGGTTGTTGTTGCACCGGCGGTGGGCGGCGCCTGCGGCGCACCCGCTCGAGGAACCGGCGCAGCACGCGGCACGTCGCGCCGTTGACGACTTGTCCGTCGGTGGCCTGGACCACCCCGCACAGCCGCCAATCGGCGTCGAGCATCGGTCCGCCGCTGTCGCCCTTGCGGGCCGCTCCGTCGACTTGCAGCACCGGCTCGAGCGTGCGGCCGTCGTAGACGTAGGCTTGGGCGTGGCTGCGGGCGACTTCCAGTTGCGTTCCGCCGTCGAATCCGCCCCACACGATCGGATCACCTCGCTGGGGATTGTCGGCGGCCAGCGCGATCGGGCTGGCGCCATACGGTGCGATCCGCACCGCGGCCAGGTCGACCGAAGCGTCGATCGCGGCGAGCGTTCCGGGCAGTTGCCGGCCGTCGGCCGTCCAGACGGTGATCCGCCCCACGCCGATGCCAAACGCATGGGCCACCGTCAACACCAGGTCGCCCTCGACGAGCACCCCGGTGCCTTGCAGGGCTTGGCCGTTGACGCTGTTGCGCAGCCGCACGATCGCCTGGTGCACGTGGCCGGGCAGTCGGTCGACGTGCGGGCTTGCGCCCGCCGGCGGCCGCGGCGGCGCCGGCGACTGGCCGGCCCACGGCTGGGGCCCGGGCAGCAATTGGCTCGGCGGGCAGCTCGGGCAGTCCGGTCGGTAGCCGTCCCACTCGGCATGGGCCAACTCGCCGAGCCCCGGCGCGTAGCAGTTGGCCGCCAGGGCGACCGCCAGCATCAGGTATCGCACGGTGCGCGCGGGCATCAGGGGCCTAAATTGATTTGGGGAACCGGCAAGTTGACGTCGGGACAGTTTTCGGTCGGACAGCGCCCATCCGGGCACTTGCCGTCGGGGCAGCTTCCATCGGGACACGCGCCGTCGGGACAACAATCCGGACAACATGCGGGACAATCGGCGTGGTCGGCGCAGTGGCACTTCTGGCCGCAGGGGCAATCCGGCTCGGCGCTGCTCAGGTACCACACGGCGCCGCCGATCAGCAGTCCCCAGACGAGGCCGGCGCCCAGTCCGGCAATCAGTTCGGGTTTGGTCATCTCGGTTCCTTTCCACGCGGATGCCTCACCGCGTCAATCA
>ERZ869936.208-NODE-208-length-68024-cov-28.949021_pt1 | contig 68024 bp, 70 predicted proteins | sample MGYA00520876_ERZ869936 | MGnify/ENA primary metagenome ERZ869936 (study PRJEB32218, sample SAMN09650985) | biofilter metagenome | isolation source: enrty point of leading RO module | place: Saudi Arabia: Thuwal, RO plant located on Red Sea | collected 2016-02-17 ... | reverse complement strand
CTCTTGACTCTCCTCTATCACTTCTTCTAAAGTCACGATTTCCTCTTGACTCTCCTCTATCACTTCGGAAATCTCCTCTTGGAGTTGGTTTTTTCTCAGTGGGTTCTTTGTACTTTTTACCAATCTCATCGACTCGAATGTTTAGCTTCTCAAGTAATGTCTTGTTAAGACCTCCTCCATACACATCGACTCGTGCAGCAATTGCAGCCTTTGCAGCTACTGCACGTGCTATCTTTCCACGCTGCCATCTTGGCGCTGCATGAACTAGTGCATGCTGAAATAACAATCCGTGTTTTGGTGGTTGGGAGCCTGTCTTTAATGATCTAAATAGTGCCTTTTCTGCACCAAGAACTTGAATTGTACTGGCAGGCATTGATGCAAGTTTCTTTAATCCTCCTGCTCTGGCAAGAATTCTTGCTCCCACTGCAGTTCCAAGAATTGCAGCAAAATTAGGAGCAATCTCATTCATCTGAATTTCAATATGTGATTCTAACTTTTTTCTTAAATCATGTAGTTCAACAATTTGTCTTGCTAATGACTGAACAATTGATAGATTTTCATCTGAAATATCCCCTCCACGACTTTTCTCACTTACTAAAAGCAACATCTCAACTTTTGATTCTGGAAATCCTGCATCAACAAATACATTCTTTGTTAGTTGAGATCTTTTTCCTGCTAAAACAATCTGTGCATATCCATATACACTATCAATAATGTTGTCTAATTCGGGAAAATGTAGCCCATACCACTCCCTTAATCTCGAGCTAACTCCGTTTCCAATCTTATCAATGTCATCTAATGTGTTGATAGCCTGAATGATGTGCAAGTCTGGACTTTCAGATACTTCGGTAACTTTTGATGAGGATAATTGAATAGCAAAATCTCGAAGTTTTACCATTGCATCGTTTTGATCTTTTGCAAAACCTGCTGTTACAAGAATTTCAGGCTTTGAAGCATGAATTTCATTTACTCCATCCTCACTCATTAATTGAGCATCAATAGAATTTTTTTTCAAAATTGATAACAATGCTTCATCACTTACAGAGATCACACCGTCAAGATTTGCAACATAATCAATCAGATCATGTATTCTGGCTTCTCCTTTTCGTACTGAAATGTACTCTTTTGATGGATTTGAGAATGGAAATGATTTCTTACATTTTTTCTCCTCGAATACTGCGATTCCCATCTCTGTCAAAACGACTGTCTGCATAACTAGTTGATTTCAAATCATTCCATTAAAAAAGGTACCAGCAAAGACTAGAATCAACTATTATATTCCAAAGTCAAACTAGATTTAAAAGTGAAACCCTCTCTTGCGACCTCCTTGGGACCTATCAAATTAGAGCGTCCAATAATGCTCGCTTCTGGAATTTTAGGAATTTCATTAGATGTCTTTAAGAGAATTCATCAGTCAGGGGCTGGAGCTGTAGTTACAAAGTCATTGAGCAAAGAACCATGGGAGGGATATCCAAATCCTACAATATTTAGCGTAAAAGGAGGTGGATGGATTAACGCAGTTGGTCTCTCAAACCCTGGAGCAACTAACTTTGCAAAGATGATTTCTCAAAACAAGGACGTTCCAATTATTGTCAGTCTTGTTGGCTCTGTTGGGGAAGACTTTGAATTCATGGTATCTCAATTTGAAAACTGTAAGGTTGTTGCATATGAGCTAAATCTATCCTGCCCTCATGTAGCAAAAGTGGGGCTAGAGGTGGGCGATGATCCTGAACTAGTTAAAAAAATTGTAAAGACTGTCAAAAAATCTACTGATGTACCTGTAATAGCCAAGGTTGGATTGGGAACTACTCATTATCTTAATACTGTTGGAGCATGCATTGATTCGGGAATTGACGCAATAACTGCAATTAACACCCTACGTGCCATGGCAATTGATGTTGAAACACAGCGACCAATTCTTAGCAACAAAATAGGAGGACTATCTGGCACTCCGATCAAACCCGTCGCGTTACGATGTGTTTTTGAAATATCATCCAAATATGATATTCCAATAATTGGATGTGGAGGAATATCTACATGGGAAGATGCCGTAGAATTCTTTTTAGCTGGAGCATCAGCAATTCAAATTGGTAGTGCGATTGGAGACAACTGGCTTGAAATATTTAATGAAATCAATGTTGGTATAGAAAAATACATGGAAAGAAAGGGCATTACAAAAATTGAGGAGATGATAGGCCGTGCAAAGAAATCATAATCATCCTACAATTTGTACTATTGAGAAAGTAATAGATGAAACACCTACAGTTAGAACCTTGATATTTTCTGATGATGTAATGTCTAATGTTTTACCTGGGCAATTTGCGATGGTTTGGATTCCTGGAATTAATGAATTACCAATGAGTGTCATGATTTCACAAGATAAGGGAAAGGCTGCATTTACTGTTCGTCGACATGGTCCTGCTTCTACTGGTCTATACAATATTGGTCCAGGTCAACAAATTGGTGTGAGGGGACCATATGGAAATTCTTTTGATATTAAATCAGGAAAATTATTACTTGTAGGTGGAGGTACTGGGCTAGTTCCTTTGATGCGATTAATCACTCATCTTAAACCAACAGATAATGTAACTGTTGTAATGGGAGCAAAAACAAAAGATGAAGTTTTCTTTGAAGACTTGGCAAACCATTTACTGCAAAAAAATAATCACAAAGTTATTGTCACAACTGATGATGGAAGCTATGGTACCAAGGGATTTGTCACTGATATTGTCGAAAAATTATGTAAAGAAGTAAAGTTTGATGGAATTTACACTTGTGGACCAGAAAAAATGATGTACAAGACAGTACAAATTGCAAACTCCAATAATCTCTTTGTACAAGCAAGTCTTGAGAGAATGATGAAATGTGGTGTAGGAATATGTGGTAGCTGCTGTGTGGGTGAAAACCTAGTGTGTAAGGACGGAACGATCTTTGATGGAAATTGTCTCTCTTCAAATCCTGAATTTGGTCATTTTTACAGAAACAAGGCTGGAATTTTGGAAAATTATTGAGACTGGCTAGGAAGGTTTAAAATAAATTAAGAAATTATTGCCCACAAGGGAATGGCACATCCAAAGATAGTATTGACAGCAGATCGTACTTTGATGTCGCCATATCGACACCTTTCTTTAGCTACGTTTTTTGGCTGTGCCCCTGCACTAGACCCACATCGTGATAAGAAGAGCTTTTGGTATAAAATTCTCAAAAACCAAGTGACTCCAAAAATTTTGTTTGATTTTATCTGTAATCCCATAGAACACACAAACGGTGTTGCAAATTATGCTCCATACGGACTACGAAAAGTAGAGGCAGGACTGTTACGTGATGGCTTTAGACGAGAAGATGTAGTTGTAGCACATCCTGATCATATTGAGAAATTCATCGGACCTGAAACCCAAGTAGTTGGAACATATGAAATGGATCCACTTGGAATGGGACCTGTTACTATGACCTTTACTTATGGACGAAAGCAGATGTCATATGATGAATTTTACAATAGAGATTTACACATGAGAATTAATGCCGCAAAGAAGAAGAACGGAAGCAATGCCAAAGTTATTGCAGGTGCTTCTGGAACTTGGCAATACAACTATGATCCAGAAAAAATCGAGGAATATGGACTATATGCAATCTTAGAAGGAGAACTTGGAGGCATAGCCCCTGAAATTGATGGACATGCAGGACGCTTTTTCAATTATTTGATTAATGGTGACTTTGAAAACATGAATCCATTTAGAAAACGAAGTGATTTCAAAGTAAACATAAAAGAATTCCAACGTGAAGGTCGCACACTCCATGGAAGATTTGTAAACTTTTGGGACAGACCAGACCTTGAAGATATTCCAGACATTGTAGAACCAAGTATGCATGGAATGGTTGAAGTAATGAGGGGATGTGGACGTGGATGCAAATTTTGCGATGTTACACTTAGAGCATTAAGATACTATCCGCCTGAAAAAGTCAAAAAAGAGATTGAGATAAACCTCAAAAAAGGTGGAGAAAAATCTGCATGGATACATAGTGATGATATCTTTGTTTATGGAATGGATCCAAAGACAAGCAAAGGCATGGAGCCAAACAGAGAGGCATTAGAGGAGCTGTTTACTGCAATAATGTCTACTGGCGTTGAACACACTAACCCAACTCATGGAACTCTTGCAGGTGCAATTGCTGATGAAAAACTAATTCCAAACATCTCAAAAATTATTCGCTCAGGAGCAGAGAATTTGATTGGTGTTCAATGTGGATTTGAGACTGGCAGTCTACGATTAATTGAAAAATATGCTGATAGAAAACTTGCCCCATACCGTCCAGAAGAATGGCACTGGGTTGTAAAAGAAGGAGTAAAAACTCTTAATGAGCACTATTGGGTTCCAGCATTTACCCTGATTATGGGTCTAGATAATGATGAGACCCCAGAAGATTCATGGGAGACAATTCAGATAATTAATGAATTAGAAAAAGAACAACCTGATTCCATGTTTACTACAACGCCTTTGACATTTGTTCCAATTGGCTTGCTAGAAAAATCTGAATTCTTTAACATTGGAAATGAAATGGACCCGGCACAACTAGGTGTCATGTACAAAACTTGGCAACACAACTTCAAGTATGGTATTCAAAAATTCATGACAAAGACTGGCGGTCAAAAAGGTCCCAAGAAATACTTCTTTAACATGATTGCACGTTCCTTAGGCGGCGTTCCATTGGGTGCAATGGAGAGATATGCCAGACGAAAGAGCCGCGAACACGAGCGAGTAATTGAGAAGATCAAAGCCAATTATTGGTAAATTTTATACAAATACATAAATTCACATCAAATCATGACTAATTATGGCAACTCACGGTTCGCTTACTAAAGCAGGAAAAGTTAGAGGACAAACTCCAAAGGTTGAAGGAAGAAAAAAAGTCGGTACTAACTCTAGCCTTAGAAACAAGAGCAACTTTAAGAAGCGATTTGTACTCAGTCGTATTCCTGGTCAAAACAAACCAGGACAAAGAAAAAGACGTCGTTAGATCTTTTTAGCTAAACTAACTCTTTTAGAATAATTTAACAAAACAACATCCTTATAAAGTACTAGTACCGTACCTTACGGTATGGTAGAAGATTTAAGATTAGATAGTTTGGAGGGTGTAGGCCCTGTAACTACAAGAAAATTAACTGACGCAGGAATCCACAATATTATGGATCTCATAGTCCGAGGTCCAGTCGAAATTGCCGAAATTACTGGCATGGAGAAAGACACTGCAGATAAAATTGTCAACAAAGCACGACAGCAACTAGTCGAAGAAGGATTAATTGCAAAAGACTTTGTCAGTGCAACTGACATCTACAAAAGAAGACAGGATATCGGAAAAATCACCACAGGTACTAACTGTCTTGATACATTATTGGATGGAGGCTTAGAAACCCAAGCTCTTACTGAAGTTTATGGTGAGTTTGGTTGTGGTAAAACACAATTCTGTCACACAATGTGTGTTAATGTTCAAAAATCAAAAGAAGAAGGTGGTCTGGATGGAGGTGTCTTGTATATTGATACTGAGAATACCTTTAGACCAGAAAGAATTGTTGCTATCGCAAAAGCAAATGAGATGGATCCAGAAAAAGTTCTAGATCGAATCATTGTTGCTAGAGCATACAACAGTGCACATCAAGTACTAATTCTCGAAGAGGCAGGACCAATAATTGAAGAAAACAACATCAAACTAATCATTGCAGATTCTGCTGTAGGTTTGTTCCGCTCTGAATATCTTGGACGAGGAACATTATCTGCACGACAGCAAAAACTCAATCACTTTGTACATCTACTATCACGTATAGCAGAGACATACAATTGTGCTGCAATTGCAACAAACCAAGTTATGGCATCTCCTGATGTCTTCTTTGGTGATCCTACAAGACCAATTGGAGGAAACGTTGTGGCACATACAAGCACCTATAGAATCTACTTTAAGAAATCTGGCAAAAAGAGAATAGCAAGAATGGTAGATAGCCCACATCATCCTGAAGAAGAAGTAATCTTTGCATTGGGTGAAGCAGGCGTAGTTGATCCTGATGAGGATGGAAAAAAGACAAAAAAGACTGCAAAAAAGACTAGCAAAAAAGAAGAAACAACAACTGACATCAAAGAAGAACCATCTGCAGAACCAACGGAATCTAGTGTAGACGAATCAGAACCAACAAACGAATAATTTTTTCTCCTGTTGTTGCCCATTGGGCAACAAATCATTTTCTTTTTTAATTTTTGAAAAAACCCTATCCTCAAAAATACAAAAGTTATGGCAAAAAATCAACTTTTACTACGCTTGGCGTTTTTCCTATTTTTTTTGATATAATTTCAATGAATCTGATGGTAAGAATTCAAAAGCGCATAATAGAGCACGAAATAAAGAAACTAAAGCATGAGCTTTATACTCTAGAGGAATAATCCTCTACTTTTTCATTATTCGAATACTTTGATCGGTAGGCTTGATTTCACGGTAAGTGTTAAAATAGGGCTATTCGAGATTTTACTCAGATATGACAACGAAAAAGCCATCTGGCCGCTCACATGGATTCAAGCATAAATCCAGGTCAGTCATGACAAAAAGCTCCCAAAGAGGTGTTTCATTTCTACTACGAGAATATAATGTAGGGGAGAGAGCATTAGTCATTATTGATTCCAGACAGCATAAAGGAATGCCTCACAGACGATATCATGGAAAGGTGGGCACAGTCACAGAAGTTGGAAGACGTGCAGTAACCTTGGATGTCAAACTAGGTAACAAGACGAAAACCTTAATCACTAGATTTGACCATATCAAACCGTTCGGTGTTCAATAATGGAAGAGATAAAGAAGAAACAGGCTATTTCGATTTCTGAGGTCAAGGAGATTCTTGAGAAAGGAGATCCAGAATCAATGGACCAAATTCAACGCTGGACATATGATTATGTTTCAAAGTTTGTAAAGATTGATCCAAAAGATGCAAAAAAAATGAAGCAGCAATTAGTAAAAGAATGTGATCTTACTGAAGAAGAAGCTGTAGAAATCGTAAACATTAGACCAACTACATTGGCAGAACTACGTTCTTTCACATTTGGTTGGAAAAAATTAATTCTTGCTGAAACGCTAGAAAAAATGCTGAAGATAATCAAGGAGAACTCCTAACTCTTTTAGGTGACTTTTTTGGAAAGGGCTAATGTACCCCCTAGAAAATATGAGGAATACGCTTACGTATTGGATTTTAATGCAAGGGGAAAATCATCCACTGTTCGTGGTCGTGAAGGAATAATTGTTACTGCAATAGGTGAAGACAGACTAACTCTATTAGAAATTTTAGGAATTCCAAATTCAACATTTGAAGTTGGAGAGCGAATATACATTGGAAAAGATGGAAGAACCAAAGTTTTGTCAGTACTGGGAAAACTACAGTATGAAAAAATCTCATCATCTGCACAAAGCGAATTACCTGGAGTAGTTGAAGACATTGTTACAGAAAACGAAGAGAGATTTGTAAATTATCTAAACAATGCACAGCCATTAACTCCAAGAATTCATGCACTTGAACTTATTCCTGGAATAGGTAAAACATACATGAAAACAATGCTAGAAGAACGAGAAAAGAAAAAATTCACTAGTTTTGATGATATACAAGAACGAGTTGGGTTAAAAGAACCAATAAAGCATATCTCTCAAAGAATCCTAGAGGAAGTAACTGGCGAAACTAGAATGAATCTTTTCGTCAAAAAATGATAAAGCGAAAGCGACTAGGACAACACTTTCTAACATCTAATTCCATTGCAGAAAAGATAGTCCGTACAGCAAAGATAACTAACACAGATACTGTCTTGGAGATAGGAACTGGGAAAGGAATTCTCATAAACCTATTATGTAAAAACGCAAAAAAAGTAATCTCAATTGATGCCGACAAAACACTTTACGAGAATGCAAAAAAACAATTCAGTAATTTGCCAAATCTTGAATTGCAACATGGTGATGGATTCAAAACTGGAGAAAAATTTGATGTGCTTGTCTCTAATTTGCCTTATTCAAAGAGTAGAGAGGCAATTGAATGGCTAATTCAGCAAAAATTTGAGCGCGCAGTAATAATGGTTCAAAAAGAATTTGCAGAAAAATTGCTCTCAAATACTGAAAAAAGAGCAATAAGCATTCTTGCACAATATTGTTTAGATATAGAAAAAGTACTACATGTAGGAAAAGAAAATTTCAATCCTCCACCCAAAATTGACTCTGTTGTTTTGTCAATTACATCTAAGAGAACTCTTTCTCTGAAAATGATTCATGCTGTAAACAAGCTCTTTTCGTACAGAAGAAAGACACTTCAGAACATTCTAAAACAATTTGATATTACTGCTAACTCTAAAAAGCGCCTTGATGAATTAGATGGAGATGAAATAATAAAAATTGCAAAACAAATTGCATAAAGGACAATATGATCCTGCAGAAGACACTTTCTTCTTAGAAGACTGTATTAAAAATGAAAAAGGCAAGTCTGCCCTTGAAATAGGAACTGGATCTGGATACCTAACAAAAGTACTTGAGCGTTCATTTGATTTTGTTGTAGGAACAGACATCAATCTTGATGTATTAAAAAACCAGACCTATGCATCACAGAATCTTTTGTGTTGTTATGGGGCAGATGCAATTAATTTGCAATTTGATCTTGTGATTTGTAATCTTCCCTATCTTGCTACTGATGAAATACTTGATATTGCAACTGATGGTGGAAAAGAAGGCCTTGAGATTCCATTACAAATAATCAAATCTGCAATTCCAAACATCAGGAAGGGTGGAAAATTTTTCTTTATAACTTCATCCCTGTCAAATTTTACAAAACTTGTCGAGGAGACAAACAAGATGGGTTTGAAAGCAAAAATTTTTGCAACAAAGAAATTATTTTTCGAAGAATTAATTGTCGTTGAAGCGATAAAATAATTATTTTCTTAGCTTTTCTTTTGCAATGTTTGTAATTGCATCTGCCATTTGTGTTGTAGTTGCATTTCCGCCAATATCAAATGTAACGTATTTTCCTTCATTGATTACTTGATTTGTTGCATCAAATATTGCATTTTTAATATCTGGCTCACCAAGATATTCTGCCATCCATGCACCAGATAGTACAGTCGCAGTAGGATTCACCTTGTTTTGTCCTGCAAAAGATGGTGCACTTCCATGAGCTGCCTCAAACATTGCATAATTCTCACCCATATTTGCAGAATAGATTAATCCGATTGAACCAATTAATCCGGATGCAAGCTCTGAGATAATATCCATAAAGAGATTTGTACTAACAAGTACTGCTCCATTGAATTGCTCGGGGGCTACTACTAGCTGTTGAGCCATGTTGTCAATGTAAATTTCTGATAACTCAATGTCGGGATGATCTTTTAGTGCAGTTTGTATCTCATCCCAAAATATTCCGTCTGTTTGTTTTAGAATATTTCTTTTGGTAATTGCAACCATTTTTTTCATATTGTAATCATTTGCCCACTTTAATGACGCACTGATGAATCTTCTACATCCTTGTCTTGAAATTTTTCTGATGGCAATTGCAACATCGTCGGTTAGTGTAGCTTCTACTCCGGTGTATAGGCCCTCAGTTGCTTCTCTAAAACAAACACAATCAAGATTTCTATTTGGAGTTAATCTCTGATATGTCTTACATGGTCTTATATTGGAAAATAATTCAAATTTTTGCCTGAGGGTTACTGCAACACTTCTTGGTGCTCCTGGAACTGGTATTGTAGTGGTTGGTCCTTTAAAACATGCATCAGTCTCTTCTAAAACCTTCATGGTTGCATCGGGAATGTATGATTTGTCCTTTCTACCGTTTCTGTCCCATTGTTCAGAACCTGCTTCACATAAAATTAATTCTGATTGCATGTTGCATTCTTTTAGCATCTTTAGCATGGCATCAACTACTTCTGGACCTATACCATCTCCTTTCATGATGGCTGCTTTCTTTGCCATGTCAGTTGCAAGTCATGATGTTACTTATTTAACTCTACCCTGAAAATAACCCTCTAGTCTACGAATTTTGTATAGAGACAATTTATTAGAGCAATTGAAAATAATTTTGTCATGTTACTAGTTCAACTTTCTGACTTGCATGTTGGTTCTCAATTTCAACAAGAAGTCTTTGATAAAGTTCTACAAGAAGTAAATGAGTTAAAGCCTGATGCAATCATAATTACAGGAGATTTAACAAATGAGGGACTGGTAAGTGAATATACAAAATGCAAACAACTAGTCTCTAAATTTAATACAAAAAAGGTCATAGCCCTTAGTGGAAACCACGATTATCGAAACACCGGTTATCTTGTGTTTAAAAAATTCTTTCCTTTTGAAACAATTAATGAATTAGGAGAAGATGTAGTTGTAGTTACCCTTGGAACCTCTAGACCTGATAGAAATGAAGGTGAGGTTGGATACAGACAAAACTTGTGGCTAGAGAGAACAATGAAAAAATACAAAAATCGCATAAAGATACTAGCCATGCATCACCATCTAATTGGAATTCCAGATACTGGTTCTGATCGATTAACTGTTATTGATGCAGGTGATGTGTTAAGAACAATTCTTGATACTGATGTAGATCTTGTTTTGTGTGGTCATAAACACCGACCTTGGATTTGGAATTTTAAAAATTTACAAATTGTAAATGCTGGAACTGCAACATCTGAACGAGTTCGCGGATTGTTTGAGAATACATACAATATTATCAAAATCGAGAACAAAAAAGTTCAAGTTGATTTGAAGATTGTTGGTGGAAAACGTGTCCCAATTGAGGATATCGTAAAAAACTACTCTAGATTTGGCGAAGAATGAATTTATTTACAGATTAAGTTTAGCATGCGTGTGCGGAGGTCGCCTAGCCTGGTAGGGCGTGGGATTGCTAATCCCATGTCCGCAAGGACTCGGGGGTTCAAATCCCCCTCTCCGCGCCATCCTTAGACTTAATAGACCGTTTCATGGATTTTTAAGAATGGGGCGTAGAAAGACCCAAAAAATTATCAAGACTGGGCCAAAGAATGTCACTACTGGAATGTGTCCACTATGCAAAACTATTGGTAGAATATTCATTATCGGACAAACAGGAAAAGAGCGAGCAAAATGTCCAGCATGCAATCAAGAATTTGATCTGTAGTTCAAAAAGCTAACAAAGGCCTCAACAAAATTACCCATAACTTTTTAAGGAAAAATTCTTCTTTTACAACAGCATGAGTGAAGAAGCAGAAACCATCTATGAGAGAGTCGCACGACTTGAAGATGAGGTCGCATCTCTAAGAAGCGAACTTGATGTCTTCAAAAAGGCCCTTCGCAACAAGATTGCAAGACATGAAATAAGAATGATCAAAGAAGGCAGAGATATCTCGTCTATTATTGACTAGACTTATCTTTGATACTTTTAATTAATTCTAAAATAAAATCCACGTCTTCTCCATTTGGATTCATCTCCAGATATTGATTTAGATATTTTAGGGCTACATCAGAATTTAGCATTCGTTCTTCAAGAATTCCTTTGTCTCTGATATCTTCCGGTGAATTATTTTCCAATGCAAGAACCATGTTGGTACATCTTAGGGATTTCTCATAGGCATAAGACTGCGCATACGAGTTCTTCAAATTTCTCGCTAGCCTAATGAGTATCATTTCTGTTGTTATCTCATCTAAAAAATTTGGCTCAAACTCCACTCCTTCACCAAAGTTTCTATCTAAAATTTCCTGAAGATCTGTAATTTCTAATAACCTTCCACCATAAAATGGATCGAGGATCATCTCTTCGTTGTACTTTACTACAACATGGCTTGGAAATCCTACGATCTTTAATTCTAAACCAATATGCTTTGCAACTTCTGCATAAAGAATTGACAAAGTAATTGGTATTCCTGATTTTTTATCAATTACCGCGTTTAGAAAATTGTTTTTTGGATTATAGTAATCTTCTTCATCTGCTTGGTAACCAAAATTATCAAACAACACTTCATTTAGCATAGAGATTAGGTATGTGGGATTTTTTACTTCAGTCACTGAAACTTTGAGTGCTTTGCCAATCTCATTTATTTTTTGTACGTAGGAATTAATGTCAAGCTCTGGATACTCAAGGAGTTGTGACATCTTGAGACATTTTTCTACTAAATTATACTGATCACTTTTTGCAAAAGATATCCATTCTGCTAAAAAAGGATCAAACTTTTCTTCCAATTTTTTAAATTCTTTTCAGGTATAGCGATGGGTCTTTTAGCTCTCTAGTGGAAGGAGGGTTCTCAATTAACATTTTAAATGCCTGCTTTCCGTGCTTTTCAAAAACAGATGATGTAAAGTCCTTGCCCATACTTTTTCTCACTCTGTATGAAGAATAATCAGTTCCCATAAACGTTGTAAGATAATTTTGGAAATCATCATCATCTCTGAGAATATCCTGTACTGCAAATTCTGCCATGCCTTCCATCGTAGTAAATGCAGCATGATGGGTCTGAATTGGGCCTAACCATCTCTGATAGATGTCTAATAACTCAGGAACCATTTCAGAAATTTTTGGGTCTACTTCCACTTTAGTAAACGTCATTACATCTGGCCCTAGCACATTTACGATAAAATTATCTGGATTTAGCATAAAAAACAGATTTGCTCTTCTTGCAACTGGGAATTCATCAGGAACAGAAGGAAGTTGAAGGTACTCTGATAACTTTGATGAAGTCTGATCATCTAAGGCTAAAATGATCCTTGCAAGCTCTTCATTTAGAGTATTTACCTTGATTACGGCTTCTTTGTTTACTCTGTGAAGGTTTTCCTGAAGAGAATGAACCGTTTCTTCAAGCATCGTCATCTTTAGTGCACCAGTGTATCCTGACCTCACTGACTCTGCTCTTGACTCATAGGGTGGACCCTGCTTGTACAAAATTATTTGTGGATAGCTTGAAAGAACAAATTTGTTTAGGTAAATTTTAGAGTCAAGATAATCTCCATAGGTAGTTGATATCTTTGAGATGTATCCTTTGGCATAAGTTGAATAAACTAAAAACTTTGCAGTATCTTCCTTTATCAAATTAGAAATCTTTTCTAAATTTTCATTTGCAACTGCATCGAATAGCTTATCAGTAAATATTCTGCCCGCATCATCTGCAAAGACCTTTTTTCCTTTAAGCATTTTAAAATCATGCAAATCTGGATACACTATCTTCAAATCATTTGAAACAGGAATTCCAACATATTGGGAGATCTTTTCTTTGAGTGAATCAAAAATTTCCTGGCATGACTTTTCAATATCTTCAAATTTTACTGTAAAACTAGAGTCCTCTGAAATTTTTTTGGATAGCTCTGAAATCTCTTTTTCCTCATTAATCTCAACTGATAATTGATCCATTAATGCCTCAGCAAACTCTTCGTACTCTCCCATAATGACTTGATTTTTTAGAACTAAATTTAACACTATCTAGCTTTGTGAATACGTATTAATCCAAATTTGCAGATAAAATTTACAATGCATCAATCAAGTCTAAATTTCATTTTTTGTGTTAGATGTAATGGGGCACTTGAGCTAGATGTTTTTTCATGCTCTGATGAAATCAAGGAAGGATTCTTACTTTGTAAAAAATGCGATATCCTGTATCCAATTGTATCTGGTGTTGCGATTCTTTGGAATGATTTTGTATCATATTTGAGCAGTAGAAAAGAGCTAGGGGGCCAACTACTCAATGAAGCAAAAAATTCCAAACTAAAGTCTCATATCAAAAAAACTCTTTCTAAAGTAGAAAAAAATGTGGAGGATCAGACTCTAATTGAGAAAAGATGGGCAACAATTTACCAAAATAATTCAAAATCAAAATTTTACTCAAAGATAAAGTCGATATTAAAACAGATTCAATCTGATGTCTCCTTGGAGCATGGTTGCTCTATAGGTACCATTTCTGAGCAGATGGCAAAGACAAGCAAGCAAGTTTTTGGCATTGATAAATCATTTTTTGCAATAAAGGCTGCCAAAGAAAAAAAACTATCAAATGCTGATTTTTTTGTAGCTGATTCTCTTTTGCATCCTTTTGCAAATCAAAAATTTGATTTGATACTTGCCCTAAATCTTCTTGAAATTATAGAACCAATTGATCTAATCAAAACTATTTCATCTCAGATGCAAAAGGGTCATCTAATAATTTCTGACCCGTATGATTTTGATAGAGGCAAAAATTCTGTCAAGCGAACTGTAAACGAAAAAGAACTTAGGGATGAAATAAAAAAATATTCTTTTACAATATCTAGTGATACAAAAAAGGAATCATTTATTCCATGGAATTTACAAATCGCAAAAAGAACTGAACTAAAGTACTTGGTTGATGTCGTGGTTGCAAAAAAATTATAGTGATTTTGTAAACGATAGACCTGATTGCTCAAAGCCAATCTTTTTGTAAAATTCATGGGAGTCTGTTCTTTGGTTTCCTGACTCTAGTCTTATTCTATGACAGTTTTTTTCCTTGCCTTGTTTTATGCAAGAATCAATTAGCATCTTTCCTAGTCCCTTTCGCTGATGTTTTTCTGAAACGATTAACTCTGGTATGTATAGTTCAGGTCTTTTTTGATTTAATCTTGTTAAAAACATCATACTTGCCATCCCAATTACTTTAGAGTCGTCTTTTACAACTAAAACTCCCTTGTCGCTATCTTCGATGTACCTTTTTAGCATGTAGCGAAAAAATTCCGAATCTGACTTGTCTTCAGGTTTTGGTCTTCCTAATTCCTCTAGTAATTCAAGCATGTCTGAAATATCATTGATTGATGCAGATTCCACCACACCCATAACTGTACCTGGTAGACTTATCTTAAGAACAATTCCTTGGGTGTGCCTTAACTTAATTCAATCACTAGTTCTAAAATAATTAATTCGAAGCTATCTAAACGCCGCCTGTAATGACTAATCGTGAATTTAGCAATTTTTGCACTATTGGCGTTTGGCCTTCTAGCTCTAGGCCTAAGTGCGTCTGTATATGCGGCGTCTGAGCCTGATCCTCCAAAAAACCTCCTAGCAGATGACGTGTCTCCTACGGCAATTGACCTCTATTGGAGTGCTCCCAACGATGATGGTGACTCTCCGATCACTGGATACAAAATCGAGTTCAAAATCGTTCCAGACGGGTATAATGTTCTAGTTGCAAACACCGGCTCAAATAGCACCTTTTACTTCCACAGTGGATTACAAACTGGTAAAACCTATGTTTATCGTATTTCTGCAATTAACGCAATTGGTACAAGTTTGCCTTCTTCTGAAGCAGTGGCTACTACTTCTACATCATCATCTCCACCTCAACACGTTCCGCCAAATCCCCCAACTGATCTTACTGCAAATGACATGTCACCTACACAGATTGACCTTACATGGAAAAAACCCTCAGCCAATAATGGCCCACAAGTAACTGGTTACAAACTTGAAAAAAAGTCAAACTCTACATCATATTCTGTTCTTGTAAACAACACGGCATCCACTAGCTATTCTGATACTAGCGTAGTAACTGGAACTACATACACCTACCGAGTATTTGCAATAAACTCTGTTGGAATTAGCAACTCTTCTGCAACTGTATCTGCAAGTACATCTGAAGCATCTGCACCCCCTGTTGAGGAACTTGCTCCTAATTCACCAAGTGGATTGTCTGCATTACCTGTGTCTCCAAGTGAGATAACACTTAGCTGGAATAAACCTGCATCTAACAACGGGCCGCCTGTTACAGGATACAAGATTGAAGTAAAATCTGGAACTGGTTCATACAATGTGTTAGCAGATGATAATGGTCCAAAGAGATTCTTCAAACACACTGGTCTTAACACTGATACAAAATACACATACAGAGTTTATGCAATAAACTCTGTTGGATTAAGTAGTGCATCACCTGAAAGTACAGCTCAACCAAAGCATACTTTTGTTCCAACTCAATTGATTGCAACAGATGTCTCCCCAACACAGATTGATCTTGAATGGCAGGCACCTTCACAAACCTATGGACAAAGCATTGTAGGATACACCATCCAGGAAAAAATCACAACTGGAGTTTATCAAACTATAGAGCAGACGAGTGATAAAAATACACGCTATTCTGTGACGGGACTTGAAACTGACAAGACCTATACCTTTGTAGTATTTGCAAGATATTCACTTGGTTCAAGTGATCTATCCGCAGAAGCATCTGCAACTCCTACCTCCGCATCAAAACCTCCTGTAACTGACACCGTTCCTTCTCCTCCAAGAAACCTAAAGGCTGCTGCAAGCTCACCAATTCAAATTGACCTTACCTGGGATGCTCCAATCAATAATGGTGGAACTGATGTCACTGGGTATAGAATCGATGCCAAAGTTGGTGCTGGTTCTTACTTTACTCTAGTTCAAAACACAGAGAGTTCCGTTAGGGCCTTCTCACATCCGGAACGTGAGCCCGGAACATCTTACACCTACAAAGTTTATGCAATAAACTCTGTTGGGACAAGTGCAGCATCAAATAGCGCAACAGCAACACCTAGCTCATCATCTATACCAAAAATTTCTGGAACTACTCCATCTCCTCCAACTGCATTAGAAGCTGTCTTGTCTTCACCGAACCAAGTTACGCTAACATGGAAAGTACCCACCATAGATGGTGGAACTGAAATTACAGGATACAAAATAGAATCAAAGACTGGTTCAGGAGCATTTGTAATGCTATCACAAAATGCAGGAACGAAAACAAATTACACTCACTCTGATCTAAAATCATCTACAACATACTCGTATAGGGTTTCAGCAGTTAATGTAATTGGCACAAGTAACCCATCAAATCTTGTAACAATAACAACAGAGTTTATTCCAAATCCTGATCCAACAAAAAGAATTCCAGGATTTCCTGACCCCACAAAGGATCCTCAATACTATGTAGAGCGATATCAAAATGAACCAGAGTACAAAGCTTGGTTTGATGAAAACTTTCCAGACTTTACCATCTATGAAGTAGTTGGATTACCTGAGCCGTCAACTGATCCTTTAACAGTCATTCCAGGATTTCCAGATCCTGAAGTTGACCCACAGTATTATGTAGATAGATACAATGAAGAAGAATCATACAAAGCTTGGTTTGATAAAAACTTCCCAAATCATACTATCTACGATGTAGTAGGTGCAGAGCCTCCTCCAGAACCAGAGTTTGGAGTATGTGGTCCTCAAACCACTTTGATTAATGGTACTTGTGAAAAGATTTCAGATAACACTGCAGGCGGTGGTTGTCTTATAGCAACTGCAGCATATGGAACTGAGATGGCACATCAAGTACAGTTCCTCAGAGAAGTACGAGACAATACTCTACTATCAACTGAATCTGGAACATCATTTATGACTGGATTCAATGATATCTACTACTCCTTCTCACCAACAATTGCTGACTGGGAGAGAGAAAACCCAGCATTCAGAGAGGCTGTAAAGGCATTCATCACACCAATGGTCTCCACACTTTCAATAATGACACTGGCTGACCAGGGCTCTGAAGAGCAAGTGTTACTGCTTGGAATATCTGTCATTGCATTGAACCTTGGAATGTACATTGCAGCACCTGCAGTAGTTGCAATCAAGGTAAGAAAGCACATCTTATCTTAACTTTGAGAATCATGATTGGGATTTGGGATATAATTAAAACCCAAATTCAGGTATTGTATGCCATACATGGATGAAATCTGCTGGGCAAATACTGAAGAATTTGAAGATGCTGAATTTGTCATTGTAGGCATACCTGATGAATCCCAATCTCACGCACTCCGAAAGGGCACTGAAGAAGCCCCCTATAGAATTAGGCAGATTTCAAATGAGCGTGATTCTTTTGAGCGGAGCGGGAAAACTTCGTTAGGACGTCCATTTACTGGTAGTACCAAGAAGGTTTTTGATCTTGGAAACATCACAAGAGTGGAGATTGATGAAACATTTGATAAAATCACTTCTTCCTCAAAAATTCCAATATCCATTGGTGGGGATCACTCTATCACTAGACAAATTATTCATTCCATGGCAAACCGCTTGGAAAAATTTTCATTAGTATACTTTGATGCACACCCTGATTTTGTAAGCTCTACTACAAACTATTATGGTTCTGTTGTAAATGATGTAATTCCAAACATTGATGTTGATTCAAGCATTCAGATAGGAATTAGAACCCCAGAACAAGAAGAACTTGATAACATAAACAAATACAACTTGCAAGTGATAACTCCTTTTGACATTCAAGAGCAAGGCATAAAAAAAATCACAGAATCTGTTTTGAATAAAATTGGAAAGAACGTGTATGTCTCATTTGATATGGATTGCATAGATCCTGCGTTTGCACCTGGGGTTTCTGTTCCAGTTCCAATGGGTTTGAGCAGCACGGATGCCATGTATATTTTAAAAGCAATTGCAGCTAAAGGTATAGTTGGAATGGATATAATGGAAGTATGCCCAAGTTTTGATGTTAAAGACAGAACATCACATCTTGCATCTCGAATTATCTCTGAAGTTATTTACTCATCAGGTGACACACAATGACTGAATTTGAAAATGAATTTACTTGGGGAAAGGCAGTGCAAAATAATTCTACAAATGAGTTTCATGCAAATTTTGACAAAGCAATAGATGAAGTACAAAATAATTTTGGCAAAACATATCCCATGATAGTAAATGGCAAAGAAATCTTTTCTGATTTTTGTTTTAACGTAAAATCTCCTGCAGATACTAGAATCTTAATTGCAAAATTTCCAAAGGCTTCCATTGAGGATGCCAAATCAGCCATTGCTTCAGCAAAAGAATCCTTTGAAAAATGGAGCAGTACCTCATACCAAAAAAGAGCCGAGATCTTTAGGGACTGTGCAAACATCTTCTCAATGGAAAAGTTTTCTTTGGCTGCACTCATGACATTTGAGAACGGAAAAAATCGCCTTGAAGCAATGGGTGATGTTGATGAGGCAATCGATTTTATGCGATTTTATGCCTACCAACTAGAAAAAAATGAAGGATTCTGCAAGCCCACATTTCATCCCAATCCTAATGAAAAGACACAAACCGTTCTCAAACCATTTGGAGTGTGGGGTATTATTGCTCCGTTTAACTTTCCATCTGCAATTGCAATTGGAATGACTACTGGTGCGCTAATCACCGGTAACACTGCAGTGCTAAAACCTGCAAGCGATACACCGTTATCATCATACAAATTTGCAAAAATTATCTTCCCAAAACTTCCTGCAGGTGCAATCAACTTTTTGACTGGTTCTGGAAGCGTTGTTGGCAAGACACTGATTGAGAGTCCAGATGTTGATGGAATTGCGTTTACTGGCTCACGCGAGGTTGGCATGTCTGGATTTAAGGAATTTACAAAATCATCTGCAAGACCCTTTATCTCAGAGATGGGAGGAAAAAATCCTGTAATCGTAACAAAAAATACTGATTTGGATAAAGCAGCAGATGGTGTATTGAATGCCGCATTTGGTTTTGGAGGACAAAAGTGTAGTGCATGTTCCAGAGTTTACGTGCAAAATGAAATTGCAGATCAATTTGTTTCTAAACTTGTTGAAAAAACAAAAAAGCTAAAGATAGGAATGCCTTGGCAAAAAGAAGTATTTCTGGGACCAGTAATTAACCAAGATGCAAAATCAAAATTTGAAGATGCTGTAAATGTTGCAAAAAAAGATGGCCAAGTACTTGCTGGCGGTTCTGTAATTAATGCTATTGGTCTTGAGCACGGATATTTTGTAGAGCCGACAATTGTAACTAAACTTCCTGAATCCCACAAGCTAATGAAAGAAGAACTCTTCTTACCCTTTTTGTGTGTTCAAAGATTTGAAAACTTTGATGATGCAATAAAACTTGCAAATCAAACAGAGTATGGCCTTACTGCAGGAATTTTTAGCAATGATCAAAAACAGTTAGATGATTTTTTCTCAAAGATTCAAGCAGGTGTTGTTTATGCTAATCGTTCTGCTAGCGCAACTACAGCTGCATTAGTAGCTAGTCAGCCATTTGTAGGTTGGAAAAATTCCGGTTCTACAGGTAAAGGTGCGGGTGGAGAGCAATACCTGCAACAGTTTATGCGTGCCCAGACTCAAACCCGCTGTGACTGAATAAGCGAGCTTCCCAAAAGCAAAATGTTTCGTTTTCTCTCCTTGATTCTTCTAATGGAATATGGTAGCCAGTTTGTGCCATAAGGAATATAGTCTGAAACAACAAATTTTCGCTTTATTAGGCCTGGCTTTATGTCGTCTCGAATTCCTCTAAGCATCTGAAATTCAAATTTTTTAGGGTATCTTTTTGATAAACGCTCTACCTTTGATATTATTTTTCCATCATGTGTTGCAACACCAAACTCGTTACCATTTTTGAAAAGAATCCTTACAAGTCTCATGAAATTTTTATCAACATCCTCTTTTGCCTTGAATGCAATCTTTGCATTCTCACTGTATGCTCCCTTTACTAGACGTATCTTGGCACCTATCTCGATTAAATTTTTTAGATCATCTTCAGTTCTCTTTAGATTTGCCTGCAAAGCAATTCCCAATCTTTCATATTTTGAGAAAAAGGAATTGTATATCTCAATTGTCTCATCCGTGTGATCAGCTGATTCCATGTCTATCCAAACAAAGATGTGTTGCTCTCGGGCATTTTGAATAATCTTTTCAAAATTTTTATGACATTCTCTTTGGCTAATTGACAAACCTACTTGAGTGGGCTTTACAGAGATTGCTCCTCGAATATTCCACTTTCTTAATGAATTTGAAATCTTTTGGTACTCCTTTACAGTTGTAGAAATTTGGCTTTTTGATGTATGGTACTCTCCAAGCTTGTTGATGATAACATTTCGTCCATTCTTGTATGCATCCTTTGCAGAAGTTAAGGCATCATCGATTGTGTTTCCTGCTATCCACTGCTTTGCAAACTTGAAAAGTACTTTTTCCATTAATTGAATTCCAAGTGACATCTACTGTAATTGGATTGATTAATTATTTATTTTAGTCCAAAAATTGGATGTGCAGCTTTTAGCTTTACCACAGGCAGATATGGATACCCGTGCTGAAACTTGTTTGTAAATTCCGCCTTTCCACCTTTATGCCCTGAATACTTTAGAAACGGAGCCGGAGGCTCATCGTCCTGCTCTACATAGTTGAAACAGAAAAACGTATCATCAAGATCAAACTTTGTAATGTATCCGATGTACCATTTTTTCTTTTTAGGAAATGCAAGCAGTGTGAATTCATAGTCTTCTGGCCATTCTGGGTCGTATGTTAGTCTAGCAAGGTCGCCTAACTCGTGTACTTTGATTGGCTTGAACTTGTCTTTTATTGTCTTTGTCAGCTTTATCGGAAAAGGTAACGAATCAAGCTCTACGATTGGAGCATAATTTCCTGCCCTTGTAATCTCATTTACAATAGAAAATGTCTCCTTTCCACCGAGAGGATCATAGGAGATGTATCTGCCATCTTTTTCTGATACTGTGAAAAAATGTAGAATTGACTTTGATAGAATCTTTCTAGTTGAAAAGATGTTCTTTTTTTTGTAAGAAAACTGGTAAACCCTTAGAGGATGCTCCCTCAGTGCGCACACATACCTTGCAAAATCTGCAAAACTAGCAGTCTCTACAAAATACTGGAACACCAATGCAGTGATTATTCAGTAATGTCTGATTAATGTTTGGCAGTCTTTAGATTCTTTAGAGACTTTGTTACTCTGTTTTGGATTCTCTTATCGCTAATATCTGGAATTATTCTCTCTAAAGACAACTCTTTTTGGGATAATGTCTCTGCAATGGCTAGTGAAGCACTGTATAGTACATCCAGTGTGATGTCTCTAATTCTAAGATCAAGCACTGCGCGCATAAAATATGGGAATACAAGTGCATTGTTTACTTGGTTGTTGTAATTGTACGAGCCGGTTGCAACTATCTTTGCACCTGACTGCTTTGCAAGTTTTGGTGTAATTTCAGGGTCTGGATTAGTAAGTGCCAAGATTATTGGATTCTTGCTCATCTTTTGCACCATCTCTTTTTTGAGCAAATTCTTTATTCCTGAAACTCCAACAAAGACATCTGCATCTATCAGACATTCATCAAGTGAACCTTTTACCTTTGGTTTTGTAATCTTTGCAATCTCTTTTTTGAATTTGTTTGTACTCTTTCTTCCCTGATAGATTGCACCTTGTGAATCAACTACAACTAAGTTTTTGCATCCTGCATGAGAGAATAACTTTGCAATCCAATATCCTGCAGAGCCAGATCCCACTATTACGATTTTGATGTTAGAAATGTTCTTCTTGACTAGTTTTAATGAATTAATAACTGCGGCCAATGCAACCATCGCAGTTCCTTGACCGTCATCATGAAACACGGGAATTTTTAACCTACTGTCCAACTCCTGTGCAATCTCTAACACTTTTGGAGATTCAATATCTTCAATGTTAATTGCACCAAAGACTGGCTCTATTGCAATTATTGCATCTATGATCTCTTTTTTGTTTGTAGTTGAAAGACAAATTGGGTATGCGCTAACGTTTCCATACTTGCGGTACAGCATTGCCTTGCCTTCCATTACAGGTAAGGCCGCATCAGGTCCAATGTTTCCTAACCCAAGAACTCTTGTTCCGTCTGTAACTATTGCAACATTGTTTGACTTTGATGTTAGTGAGTACTTTTGCTTTGGGTCTTTGCTAATTTCTTTGCAAACTTTGGCAACCCCCGGCGTGTAAATTATCTTTATGTCTTTTTGAGTAATCTTGTCTAGCTTGCTTTGGACAAAAATTTTTCCTCCTAGTTTTTTATGAAAAGCTATGGGATCCTTTACCAAGTACCTCTCTCATGATTTTTCGTCTAAATAAGAGGTAGCTACTGGTTCTCGTTCATTTTTTATTGAGTGCTTGAGTTGTAAAAAGCTAATTCCTTGCCTTATATTTGGGTCATTGATTGTAGCCCTATGTTCAAAAACATCTTTTCAAAACTGAAAAAAAACAACAAAGAAACAACTGAAAAAAAGGCAGAAAACTCTAAACAATAAGCAAAAAACTGTACAGTTTTAGTTCTAAGATCCTAACAAAAACCAATACCGATTTTTGGACATTCGTTCCGGTATGAGGATTATTTTTCTATGTGGTAGCTTGTAATGCCGGGGGTGGGTTTCGAACCCACGACCTCCAGATTATGAGTATTGCCTTCTTTGGAGAAGCTGGCACTCTAGGCCAGGCTGAGCTACCCCGGCATGAGATTATGCGTAAAATATTGCAAATTAAATGATTCTAAACCTCAAAAATGACTCAATTGCACTAATTCTAAAGATATTCCTGAATTTTTTTTGTATCAATATGCTGCTCAAACTTTGCAATCTTTTGTTCATGCAATGTGTACACGTGGCAGAAAGGAACTTTGCCTTCCTTTCCTGATTTGGATTTTACATGGTATTTTCCGAAAACTACTACTCTGTCCTTTCTGGCAAGAAATTCTTTTGGCAATGCGTGAAACTCACCAAAATTGGATAGCATCTTTGGAAAATAATCTTCCATTATTGCCTTGAATCCAACATATCTGCCGCCATTAGGCATGCCATTCATAGTAATCCACTCTATGTTGTCGTGGAAAAAGTCATTCAGTGAATCCTTCCTTTTGAAGGAATCATAAAATTTCTTTACGATTTCCTTATTTGATGACATCTTGCAAGAATTATCTCAATACATGGTATAATCCTTCAGATTAAAAATCACAAGGGTGGATGGACTCTGAATATTCTCGTGATTCATCATCTGTCAAAAGCGTCTTGTTAAACTCTACCAATCTGATCAAGTTTGAAAATGCCTGACATGGGCCATCAGTTGTGAACAAATCTTCGCATCTAGGGCATTGAATTATTGTATGCTTTCCCCAATCACATTCTACGTTTGAAATAATTTCAAAAATCACCATGTTCTCACAAGAGCTGCACTGTAAGGTCTTGTTCCGAATTTTTTCAATACAGTCTAGAACGCAGATTCATCTCCAAGTGAATATTGGCACTTTAGCTATGTATAGTTTTGATTATAATAAAAAGATGGAAAAACGATCTATCCCAAATCTACAACTGTTTTTGATAGTGTTGGAATGTCTCGCTCTACTGTTAGTGTTGCACCAGTTGAAAGAATTACTTCAACTCTAATTCTGTCTAGTGCCGCTGGTCTTTCTTCTGGAGTTGCATTACTGTCAAATCCAATTGCCAATGTTGCGTGCTCACCTTCATCTAGAATGGCATTTTGTGTTCCTCTTGAAACACTCCAGTATGTGAATGCATAAGTTCCAGATGTCAATGCTTGATCAACTGGGTTGTCTGCTGTTCCTAGTTCTGAAAATGCAGTAATTCCTGCATCAAAACCTCCTTCTAGACTTGTTGGTGTAGAAGCTGTTACTGCACCAATGTAGATATCATCGTATTCAATTGAATTGCTTAGATATCTTACTTGGATGTAGTTCTCATCGAGATTAACTACGTCTCCGCCTGATGCAATTCGAAGTGGAATTCCTGTTGCATTAAGGTATGGTGTTGTTCCACATCCCTTTGCAGATGTAGTACATGCTATGCCAGTTACTTTGCCTGCAACTTCTAAGCTACTTGATGCTTCATTCAATCCTGAGATGATTGCAGTCTTTGCATCCTGAGTAACTGAAAATCCAGAATTTAACACTACAAAAGCCAGTGCGGCTGCTACAACTACGAATGCAATCATTACGATAGCTGCTTCGACGCCTATGACTCCTCTATGTTTACTCCTAGTTGCTAGTTTCAATGTTGGGCCTACGTATGATGAGACTATATCTTAGTGTCTGTTTGAATAGGTTAAACATGACGTAACCATCTCATAAAGTATTACTATATTACATATGCTGTTGATGAAAATAAAAAAATAATAAAAAATAAAGAAAGACCCTTATCGGGTACTTTTTGCTCTTTTTGCAGCTTGTGTGAAAGCAGATTTTCTCTTTCTTGCTGATTTCTCAGCTTGTCTTGTTGCCTTCTTCAAAGACTTTACTTTGTTTAGTGCCTTTTGAAGTTCGTTCTTTCTCTTTCTGGCAACACTTTCTGCTTTTCTCTTAGCTTTGCTAGCTCCGCTACCTCTTGATGATCTTCGCTTTCCAGCAGTAGATCTTCTTGAGCTCTTGCGTTTTCCACCTGCAGATCTTCTCTTTCCACCTGCAGCTCTACGCTTTGTAGCTGTTCGTCTAGCTGATCTTTTTCTTCTTGCAGCCATGTTAAAACGCAAAGATCAAACGATAAAAGTAGTGCTTGTATAGTTTTTTTTGATAATTGACAACTTTATTTGTTAATTTTTTTTTGATTTTGATCATTTTTTCTTTTATTTCTTTGAAAAATAGAATTGTATAGTAAGCTTTAACTGCATAAAACCAACTAAAGTTGCGATCAAAACAACATGCGACGGTATGATGTTCAATGAACAATTTTGTTCTAATTTTGTCTGTAATGACACTAATGATTAGCTCAATAAGTGCTAGTGCATATGCATTATCAAGTAATGATGTTAAACCACAAATCTCATCAGGTGGAGATATCTATCGTGTCTCTAAAGTTCCAATACCTGTATCATTTGATGTAAAAGCTAGTGATTCAAATGGTGCATTGCATGTTCAGTGCGATAAGACATCAGGTTCAGTATTCAAGGTTGGCAAGACAACTGTTAGATGCATGGCAACAACATCCTCCGGTGATGCACTGAGAACTTCTTTTGTTGTAACTGTAGGATATGATATTGTGCAAATTCCAAACTGGTTCAAGCATACAACAAAACTCTGGACCTCCTCTAGCATTTCTGATCAAGAGTACATCAACACACTGCAGTTTCTTTTAGAAAAAGACATGATCAAAGTTCCGTTCTCAAAACCTCCAAAAGCACCATCTCCCACCGAAATTCCAGTTTGGATTAAATCAAACTCTGCAAAGTGGTCCTCTGATGGAATGACAAACGATGAGTTTTCAATTGGAATCCAATGGATGCTTGAGCGAGGAGTTTTGCATAATCAAAAGGGTAGAGTCTGATTGTTTGGAGTGGAAACAATGGTTACAGTCTGTTTACCGTGGGTGTGCAGAAACTACACACCAAACGTCTAATACTTTTTTTTAAAGCAAGAATTATGAGAATAGATTCATGCAGATGCTGTGGACTGACACTTTCTGTGAAAAAGTTTTGTGAAGTCTGTAGCCAGCCGCTTCATTTACAGTGTGATAACTGCTCCACATTTTCTGATGATCCTATTCATCTTTTATGCCAGCTACCGCGAATCAGCGCTGCATGATTTTGATAAATAAAAAAGATTAGAGTTTGGGCATACCAAACTTTGATTTTGCTGAAATCATAATGACTCCTGCTATTGCAATAATCATTATCACTGATGCAATTGCTCCAAATTCTGGAACAACACAAGTTCCGATAATTTCTATCTCTTCAGTTCCGCCTGCAAAGTTGATTGTAACTTGTCGCATGTTGGCGTCTTTGGTTTCTTCGAAGCTCTCTTCTTCACCGTCAACTAGTACAAACAGACTGTCATCATCTCCTGTACAACCACCTAGTCTTGCATCAAGAATTTCTCTTGGCAAGTCAACAACTATCTGTCCGTCACCTGTAGATGCAATCCCTAGAACCAGTGACTTTGCTTGCTCATCTGCCATAACATCAAGCAAAGTACCTCCTGTGATTACATGTTCAAGTGTAATCTTTGCAGGCTGTTTTGGTGTAGGTGTCGGGGCCGATACAGCTCCTCCTACTGTGAATGTGAATTCAGATGTCTGTTGCAAGTCTGGGTGACTGGCTACTACCTTGTATGCGCCTGACTTGAATGATGGTAAAGTTGGATGTATCAAATAGTTGAAGCTTCCATCTCCGCTTACCATCAAGTTAGGTGAGTAGATTAGTTTTCCAGTTGGGTCGTACACTGACAGGTTCACTCTCTTGTAAGACGTGATTCCTTCAGCTGTTCCAACTATCAGAATGCTGTCACTTGGGTTGATGTTTGTTTTGTATCCTGAAATCTCAATGCCTGGTGCGGCATAAGCATAGTTTACCGTGAAAACACCTAGTGTGAAAATTGCTAGCACAAACAAAACGCTTGTTTTCATATTAGACGAGACGTTCTTGGAGGTTATAAAATTTGGCCATGTTTTGCATCTAGAACCAATAATCATTTTCGTACTTGACTGAACAAGTTGAAAAAGAAGATAACCTTTCTAGTACTGCTGGGAGATGTCTTTCCACTTTACATCTGCACTTTTTACCCAAAGGAACTTTTTCTGCAATGCCGCTGTGTATAGCTTTTCCCACTCTGCGCCTACCTCATCTGTCCATGCCTTAAAGACTCTGGGATCGATATAGTTTCTCAATGATGTGCCAAGGTTGTAATCTTTGGTCTTCTCAGACAGGTCAATTTGCAGCTTTAATTTTTCAATTCGGTCTTTGAGCTTCTCTTTTTGCTTCTCTGTCTTTGGGGTGGATTCCTTTGCCTTCTTCAGGGTTTCCTTTTTCTTTTGCAGTGCAGTTTCGTAAGTCTTTGGAATAGTTCTTTTATGGTTACACATCTTTGCAGCCTCTAGGTTTGCCATCTTTGCGTGGTAAAGCTTCTCATTTGCTGATTTTGATTTTACATTATCATGATTTTTGAGGTAGCTGTTTACAACAGTTGATGCAAGATACGTTCTAAACACTTTGGCTGTTAATCCCTTCACTATGCTGGAATAGTATGCATTAACGTGTCTTGAGGTAATTCCATCAAAGATTTCATCTTTGGGTTTTTTGTTTGCAATTAATTTCTCCAAGTTATCGTAAAATTGCTTGTCCTGTCCTTCAGCTGGAACTGTCTCCTGCCATCTCACGCTGTCCTTTCCTAGAAAATCAAACTCTATTGCTTTTCCTGTTAGCTTGATGTGTTCTTTTCTTAGAGTGGTTGCACCAACGGTATCTGCTTCATCGGGATCCTTTTCATCTCCTACTCTCATTGCAGTTCTGTAAATAAGATAACACGCAGTTGCAATCCTGCTTAGTTTCGGATCCTTGCTCTTCATATCTTTGACAATGCTGTTCTTTATTTTCTCAATCTCCTTTGCAAGCTTTGTTGCCTTGTCGTACTTTGCTTGGTCACGTTCCTGTTTTAGTCCAGCAGTGTCTGCAAGCCAAACGTACTTTCTTTTTTGTGTTAAATCATCCATCCAGCTTGCAAGCCACATGGAATTTTGATCATGAATAATTTTGCCCCATTTACCAGGCGGTACCTTTGCATCCTTTCCTAGATTTAGTATGACATCTTCTGGAGTGACTCTCTTCTTCCACTTTCCTCTTAACGGATGCTCCCCTCTTCCAATAAAAATTCCTGGAGGCTCTGCCATGTAGTTTGCAACTTCAACTTCTTGCCCATCCATTACTGCCTTGCCGTACTTTTCTTTCATCTTTTCGCGGAGCTCTTTTCTTTTTGCAGCAAGTGATTTTTTTTCTTCCTTTGTCATCATCTCTTTGAGGTCTTTTTCTTTGTCTACAACTTTGAAAGCTTCTGAAAAGTCAATGTCCTCATACTTTATTCCTTTGAATTTAGGATCTAATGTCTTTGCAAAATCTGCTGTAAAGTTTTTCTGAAATACTTTGTCCTGAGCGTATGGCGTGTCTTTCTTCTTTGCCCACTGGTATATCATCTCCTCTTGGAGTAAATCAAGGCTAACCTTCTCTCCTTTGACCTTTATCTTGATTCCCTGAGACTCAAAGGCTGGAGGAAACAGTATTCCGTTATGTTGTAGTGTTTTCCATTTCATGATTTTTTCCCAAAATTGTAGACTTTGATAAATTCAGAATCTTGCGTATATCAATTTAACGTAGGTCTTGTCATGCCCCAAAGAGCTCTTTTTTCAAATAATTTTCAAACTCAATGTCTGTCTTCATCTTCTTTGCTTCAAGGAACATTGATGCATCATTGCCTACGACGTACCTTGGTAGTGGGGGGTTGTCTGATATTGCCTTGCTGATTGCCTTTGCAACCTCAATTGGAGGAGTGCCCATCTCTGCCATCATCTTAATACCTGCAATTACTTTGTGTGTAATCTCAGTGTATGGTGAATCTGCTTTTGGTTCTGTAACCTTCATTGAATCAAAAAAGTTTGTCTTGATTACACCTGGTTCGATGATGATTGTTTTTACACCAAACTGACCAAGCTCGTACCTCAAGCATTCGCTCAGTCCTTCTAGTGCAAACTTTGAGCTAATGTATGCAGGAGAACCTGGGAATCCAATCTTTCCTGCAACGGAGCTGATGTTGACGATAAATCCGTCACCCTGCTTTCTCATAATTGGTGCAACTTGTTGTATGAGCCTTATTATTCCAAAAAAGTTTGTCTCAAACTGTGCTTTGAATTCCTCGACTGATACATCTTCAAGAGAACCAAACAAGCCATATCCTGCATTATTTACTAAAATGTCGATTCTTCCTTTCTTCTTTAGGATCTCACTTACCGCCGATTCAATAGATTCTTTCTTGTCTACATCAAGCGCTAAAACCTCAACCTTTAGATTTTCTTTTTTAGCAATATCTAGAATTTTTTTACCCTTCTGTACATCTCGCATTGTGGCAAATGTAACGTATCCGTTTCTTGCAAGCTCTAGTGCGGTTTCATGACCGATACCACTTGAGCTGCCAGTTACAACTGCAACTTTTTCCATGATTCAAGGTATTTACTTTGACATATTTATCATGTGGTCATCAGGATGATGATCTGCTGCCCAGCCAATATCAATTAATTTTTGATAGCTGGATGTCTTCACACATGCTGGAACCCATCCGTTTGCTTTGAAGATCAACTTTCGTCCTTCATTGCACTGAATCATGTGGGGGTCCACTCCTGAATCCATCTGTTTTTTTGGTGTTGCAACTTGTTCGACTGATGTCTTTTCTACTATGGGGACAATTCTGAGAATTCTATCATCATTTACCGCAGGTCCTCCTCTTCCATCTCTGTTGCTTGTCAAAATATACAGATGTCCGTCAGGGCCAACGCTTGCATCTCGTAGTCTTCCAAACTCTCCCGAGAATAACGCTTCACTTGATAGAACAGCATTATTTTGCAGATCAAAATCTATCATTCGAAGATGTACTCCTCGAAGTGTAGCCACAAAAAACTTTTCACTCCACTCTGAAATTTTATCTGATTTGTAAAACGCTGCTCCTGATGGCGCCCAAGTTTCATCTCCTGTGTGTAGTATTGGGGAAACAAATTTTTCATCTGCCTCATCACCAACTATCTCTGGCCATCCATAGTTTTTGCCTGGCTCTATCACGTTTACCTCATCGTGTGCAAATCCCCTCTCCCCTGATGGTCCGTGTTCTGTAGCCACAAGATTTCCAGAAGAATCCCAATCAAGACCTTGGGGATTTCGGTGTCCGAGTGAATAGATAAGCGAATCCTCAAACGGATTGTCTTCGGGAACGCTTCCGTCTGAATTAATTCTTAAAATTTTTCCTGCAAGAGAATCCATCTTCTGTGAGCGACTGTAATCTGATGCATCACCAAGTGTAACGTACAGTTTTCCATCCGGACCGAACTTTATCCTACCGCCATCATGCCATGGTGCACCTGGAATCTTGTCTAGCAAAATAAATTCATCATAAAGTATGTTATCTGATTCTGTATAACGAACAACCTTGTTGTACGTGTTTAAGAAATCATTGTATGTGTAGTAAAGATATACGTAATGATTCTCACTAAAATTTGGATCTAACGCAATACCAAGTAAACCGCCTTCTGTTCCTGCAACATTTAGTGTTAGTACCGGTTCTGAATTTAGAACTCCGTCTTCAATTACTCTTACTTTGCCAACTCTTTCAGTAAAGAAGACTCTGTCATCTGGTGCAAACGCAATTGCCCAAGGAACTTCAAGATTTTCTGCAACTGTTTCCACCTTGACTCCATATTCGGGAAATTCCTGCGCATAAGATGTTGGAATAATTACAATCAGCAGTGCTGCAAATATTAAGAAAATTCCATTCATGATGTAACTCTCTTCAACAACAATATAATCTTGAAGCATTTCTTTTAGGTGTAATATCGGACAATTTCTTTCAATCGAGGCTGAAAATCAGGGGATCGTTTTTATGCAGTTAGAAAAAATTGCATGCTGGGAGCATGGGTGGAATGGAGAAAGAATTATCTCAAAAAGAAAAAGAAGAGCTAAACTCTAGAATTCTCAAAGCTTGTAAAGAAGATCCAGGCCACACAAAAACTCTATCGCAAGACTCTTAATTTCATACTAATGGCCTGTCGCCTTCAGTTGGATCCTCTAGCACTGTCTTCTCACCATCGTTAATTCTCTGCAAGACTTCAAGAGATGAGTACTTGTGAAGATACTCGTTGTTGTTTCCACATCTGTAAGAAAACGTGCACCTGGGACATCCTGCCTCGTTTTTGCAGGGGCACTCTTTTACAATGTACATGCTGCGCTCTAGTGCTTTCTCAAATCTATCGTAGAGTGCTTTGCTTGCACCATTTCCACCAATTGCGCCATCGTAAATGAATATCAGACCTGATGCCCCTAGAGATATTCCTCCAAGGTCCTGCGATACACCTCCGGTAATCATGTTGCTTCCTTCTATTACAACATGCTCTGTTGCATGGTATCCGCTTGCCTCAACATACTCTTGGTCTTCAGACTTTGCGATCTCTTTTTCAGGTCTTGGTGCATGAAATACTATTCCTTTAGTTACAAAGTCATACTCTAGCTTCTTCTCAAGCAGAACTTTCTTTCCCTGCGATACCTCTTGGCCTAGCTCAATGTTGACGTAACCGTAAACGCTCTTTTGTATGTGCAGCTTGCAAAACGCAACTTCCATCCCAAAGACCTTCCTTTGCTCATACACTGTTTCAATTGTAGGCCACTCTTCAGTTAGGGCTTTGGTATAGTATGGATAGTCTCTTGGAATGCGTTCAAGCTTTGCAAAGTTTTTTTCAGGATACTCAAACTCTTTTACTTTGTATCTGATTCCTGCAAGAAAGTAGATCGCATCCTTGTGAAGCTCTTCTAATGCAATGGGTAAAATTCTGTCTCCTACTTTTCTTCCATCAAGAAATATGTCAACTGAGCTTCCTATGCCTCGAATGCTAAACTCGCTTAGCAGCTTGTACACCGTGTCATAGTTTGGAACGATTCTGTTTTCTACTAAGACAAGGTTTCCCTCTTGAAGATGTTTTTCAATGATATCAGAGTGCTCTTTTAGCTCATGCCTTGAGATTGGCTTATCGCAAGCCATGGCCAAAACCTGAAACTCTTCAACGAAAGGATTCTTGGGGTCAATGTACGTCTTTTCTGTATCATCAAAATAGTCATCAGGGTGATTCTTGTAGTACTGAGATATTGGGTCATTTCCCAATGCCAGAAATGCATATCCTCTCTGTCCTTTCCTTGCCGCCCTTCCAATTCTTTGAACCAGTCTGTTTACAGGAATTGTAGATGATATCACTCCATCAACGTTTCCAACATCAATGCCAAGCTCAAGTGTTGGTGTGCATGATATTGCTTGTAGCGCATCCTCCTTGAATGCCTTTTCAACAGACCTTCGATAGTTTGCCATCAGCCCTGCCCTGTGAACCTTGATGCCAATCTTTTGCTTTCTTGCCTGCATTGCAAGCAGCTCAGAGTTTAGATGCGAGTTGCTAAACACCATCGTCTTGTGTTTTTTTTGTGTAAGCCTTTTTGTCAAATCAACCATCAGGGCACGCTGTGTTCTCAAGGATGGAAAAAGCATAACAAAATCTGTTTCGCTCTTGTTTCCAGACCCGTGAATGAGATTCATCTTTTCTCCAAACAACTTTTCGGTAAATTCTATTGCGTTATCAAGGGTAGCTGATGCTGCAACAAATTGAATTTTTTTTCCAATTCTTTTTAGCCGTTTGATGATATAGTGAACATTAGAGCCAAATATTCCGGTGTACACATGTGTCTCATCAACAACAAGAAACTTTATTGATCCAAGAAGAGAAGCAAATTTTGTCTGGTGAAACATGTGGTAGTGCAGCACATCAAAGTTTGTTACTATGATCTCTGGTGGTTCATCTAGAATTTTTGCGCGCTCTGTCTGTTTTGTGTCTCCGTCAAATACTCCAACTTTGATTCCAACTCTTTGCGCAAGCGAGTTTATCTTTGGAAACTGATCTCTTGCTAGTGACTTTGTCGGGTACACAAACAGTGCAAATGTTTTCCCAAAACTTTGCTTCTCAGAAAGAATCTTCTGTACAATTGGAATCAAAAATGCTTCAGTCTTTCCTGATGCAGTTGGGGCCTCAATGATTACATTATTCCCATAGATTATCTCCGATATTGCATCTTCTTGAAATTTGTAAAATGAATCAATTCCTTTTTCAGACAAGTACTTTGATATTTCACTGTCTAATCCAAATTCTGATACCTTTTGACCCATTTCTGGCTCTGGTTTTTTCATTACCTTGTAAAATGACACGTAATCCTTCTTTGAGTACAGTACAGATTTTGTAACCTCGTCTAGCTTTGCAGTGCCAATCATCTTTTTGATTTCTGCCTCATCGCGAATTATTCCCTGCTGCTGCAGTCCTTGCTGCATCTGGTCCTTGTTTGGTATCTTTCCCTTGTCAAACCTTGTTAGAAAATTCAGATACGCCTCATCAAAATTTTTTGTAAACTCTAAAATGTCCTCCAGCTTGCAACCTGGGCAAAAAATTACCATCTTCTTGTTAAATGTCCTTTGTATCTCTAGACGCGTCTTACAGTTTGGGCAGCTATACTTCATGGTGTCTCATAAGTGACTGTGAATGGATTTATTGTTTGAGAATTCACTTGAGCTATATCTGGGGGCATACCTCATTGATCGCACTACTGTATCCCTGTACCATGCCTATACTGCAAAATCCCGAGTCAAGGTAAACTCATCAGGTGTTTAAATTGGTAAACATGCCAGAGTTATCTATCATATACTGATACTAGAAGCATGACCAGTTACACAAATGAAGTAGCAAAGATTCATCGAAGCTTTCAAGCAGCTATCAAAAAAGCAAAATCAAGACAAGCTGTTCTAAACGCATACTGGAAGCACAAGAGAGAACACGAAAAGCTACTTGCAAAGCATCTCAAAGAAGAGATGGCTCTAGTCAACAAAATCAAAGGCAAGATGGAATACAGATAATAGAACTTTCCAACTATTCCATCTTTATTTTTCATGACATTATTAAGCAAGGTTTCCATAACAAATCTAAAATTGAAATCACTTACTCCAAACAAAATTTACAATGTAAACTGCATTCATGGAATGAGTGAAATACCTGACAAGAAGATTGATCTTATAGTAACTGATCCTCCATTTGCAATAAATTTCAAAGCTACAAAGGCAAACTACAACCGAACAGCCTCGCGAGTCATGCAGGGCTATAACGAAATAAAGCCTGAGGATTACTATGACTTTACTTTTCAATGGATGTCCGAAGCATTTCGAATCCTAAAGGATTCGGGAAGCATGTATGTCTTCTCAGGGTGGAACAATCTCAAGGATATTCTAATGGCTTTAGATGATGTTGGTTTTGTAACGATTAATCATCTAATTTGGAAGTATCAATTCGGTGTAGTGACAAAGAAAAAGTTTGTCACGTCACATTACCACTGCCTTTATGTCTGCAAGAATCCAAAGAAGAGAAAGTTCTATCCATTTTCTAGATTCAAAAAAGATTCCAAAAATAAAGAAGGCCGTAGCCTTCACTATAAGGATAAAGAGGATGTCTGGGAAATAAAAAGAGAGTACTGGACTGGTGATGAAAAGACTCCAACGAAACTTCCTTCTGAAATAATTGAAAAGATTTTGCAGTATTCTAGTAAGCGAGGTGATCTTGTACTGGATCCATTCCTTGGGTCTGGCCAGGTTGCAGTGATTAGCAAAAAGAATGGACGAAAGTTTCTTGGCTTTGAGATTGTAAAGGAATACTATAACTTTGCAAAAAAGCGATTAGACAAAAATATCTATAGAATTAAAAAGTAATTTCATTCTGTCTTTTCCGTTTCTTTTTTTGGCTCAATTGGTTTTCCAATCTTTGATGAAATAATCTCTCTTAGCTCATCAGTTGTCTTTCCGGCAAAATTAATTCCCAATGATTTTGCAATCATCTCAAGCTTTTCTCTTTCATTTTGCACAGGACCTGAGACCTGAACATTTTGTGTGCTAAAATCTTTCATTTGATTCTGCACTTCGTCTCTAGCTTTTTTGTATTCAGCAGAAGCACGTCCTAATTTTTTTGCTGCCTCTGGCAGCTTGTTTGTTCCAAGAATCAGTACCAGTGCTACAAAAATAATGATTATCCACTCACTGCCTGCAACATTTAGGGAAAAATCAATCACGCATACAATTACTCAAATCTTAAATTAAAGATTTGGATTCTTTTTTGGCTCTAATTCCTTACGTTTGATTATTGAGAGAATCGTAACTCCTATTCCTATTGCAAAAAATATCAGATATGGAGTACTGTTTGCTTGAATCTCTGATATTATTCCAGCAGAAATTGGACCTATTGCCCATCCTATGCCAAAGATTGTCTCATATGATCCAATGATTGTACCTGAAATCTCCTTTCTTGTTTTACTCAGGATTATTTCGATAGTCAATGGGAAGAATATGCTAAACCCAAATCCCATAAACAAAAATGCAACCGCAAACTCTATCATTGATTCTGCACCAAACGATATTAACAATCCTGTGGCAATTGATGCAGCAGCTGCAATCAGAGTATGACTAGTTCTTCTTGCCAGCTTTCCTGCAACTAAAAGTGTTGCAATGCGAGAGATACCAAATATGAAAAATAACATCTCGATTTGCACATCACTCATTGAATTATCATTTAGAAACGCAGGGTATACTGTCAAAATTATGCCAAATGTCGATGTACAGTAGATTAACATTATAATCACATGTGGAAATTTTTTCATCTCCCTTATTGCATCAAAAGAAAACTTGGCGGCATGCTCGCGAATTTTGTATCTTGATGATGATAGTGATGAAATTATTGCAAACGCAAGAATGAATGCTGCAATTTGGAATACTATTCTTAATGATACATCAAGATTTTCCAAAAGTATCGAGCCAATCAAGGGCCCGATGGTGAATCCGGCAACAAAGAATCCTGTAAATCTTGCAATGTTTCTTACTCGCTGTCGTCCATCACTTACATTGGATATGATTGCCACACTTGGGGGCCAAAAGAATGCATGTGCTATTCCTGTCATAATTCTAAATCCCATTATCTCTGGCACTGATTGTGCAATGGATAACAGATACACTGAGGTTGAGTTGATTACAACCCCTATTGATAAAAGATATCCATTGTTGAATCTATCCAGTAGCAATCCAACAAACAACGGGATAAACATGTAAGGAATAAAATTTGCAAATCCAATGAGTCCGATTTCTGTATATGATGCACCGATTACATTTTTTGCAAAGACTGGTAGTATTGGACCATGTAATCCATAAGAGATTCCAACTAAGAGTCCAGTTACATTTACTAAAATTAAAGCTCTTTTCATTTGTATGCGGCAACCATTATTGCCCCACCCATAAGATCTTTCTCAAATTCTACTTTGGAGAATTTCTCCCTTAACATCTCTTCGAGTTTTTTGTTTTTGGGCCATCTCTTGTATGTTCCATACAATGTTCCAAACTTCAAGCCTAGTCTGCCCCCTGCAATTAGCGCAACGATAGGCAGAATCGCTCTAAGATAAAATGAAACTCCTAATCTGATAAATAGCTCATCAGGTTTTCCAAGATCTACTATTACAAATCTACCTCCGTCCTTCAACACTCGATGAATCTCTGAGATTGCAATTTTCAAGCTTATGGCATCTCGTAATGAATAACCGCAAAGTACTGCATCAAACTTTTCATCTTGAAACGGAATGTGTTCAAAAACTCCGCAAGACATATCTGGTGTTTTTTGGAAAAACATTCCTGTGTTTTTTAGCATTGGAACTAGCGGGTCATACAGTGTAATTGTGATATCTTCATTGCAAATCCCTGATGCAGTTTTTGACATGTTTCCAAAACCTGAACCTGCATCAAGAATTTTGTTTCCTGGAAGAACTCTGCCAGAGATGCCTCGCTTTCTGTGTTCCTTGTCTTTTCCCAATGAAATGTATGAATTTACTTTATCATAAACTGGAATGATATCCCTTAGTACCTCAATTACCTCTGCCCAGTAGCTACTGCCTAATCCCATTTAGAAAATAACCTCGTCAAAATAATTTTTTAATTTATGATTAAAACTAAAGAGCAAAACTACACTTTGAATTTTTGGCTAGCAATTTGCTGATATTTTTCAATCTCGCTCTCTGTGATCTTTTCTAAAACTTTTTTCTCAGTAGTGATTTTTGCCATCTTGATATTTTTTACACCGTCTTTCTTTTCTGATTTAATGCTGATAGCAGCTACTGCAAGTGCGGCTGCATCTTCTAAACTCAAGCCATCATTGTATGTTTTCTCCAAAAAGTCTGTTACTTCATCAGCTGAAGCCCCAATTGCAACTGCTGCATATGGAACAAAAGTTCCACTAGGATCTGTAACATAGATTGATTGACCTTTCTGGTCAACTCCTGCAATGATTAGTGCAACACCATATGGTCTGACTCCGGAATACTGTGTAAACTGATGACACTGGTCTGCTAGATGTTTTGCAACCGTCTCTACCTCAACTGGTTCATCATAGGTCATCTTGTTTCCTTGTGAGAAGAATCTTGCATTATCTACTTGAACTCGAGCATCTGGAATGTATCCTGCTGCGGCCACGCCGATATGCTGGTCGACTTGGAATATTTTTTGAGTAATATTTGATGTCTGTAATGCACGTGGTTTTTCCTCAACTGCCATGATGATACCCTCTTTGGATTTAATCCCAATTGCTAGGGTTCCACGCTTGACTGTCTCAATGGCATATTCTACTTGGTAAATTCTACCATCTGGAGAATACATTGTAGGCGTCATATCATAACCGCGTGATGCCATCATTTCAAAACGAGTTTATGCTAAGTCAATTTAAGGGTAATTGTTAACTCTAGTCTCAGTTACTGTGACATATGGTATAGATCTGGAAATAGTATTTTATGCTATTTTCAACAATTATGATTGGTCATGAGTATTTCTCAACTGATGGAATTCCGACAAGTCATCCGATCTTCAGAACTAAGCCCTGAACGAAAGATTGATCGGCAAACAAAAAAACTCTTGATGTATCTTTTTACCAGTACCAGAGGAGGCTTTACAAGATTAAGAATTGTAATGATGCTTCTCAAGCAACCTCTTAACACACATCAACTATCGCAAGAACTTGATTTGGACTACAAGGCAGTTCAACATCACATGAAGGTTCTTGAAAAAAATAACATCGTCTCAAAAATTGGAGACAAATATGGTGCAATGTATCATCTATCTAATTTTCTAGAAATAAACATTAGAGCATTAGATGACGCAATTGAAAAATTAGAGAGACAGATGACATTCAAAAAAGTGTACATCTAATCATTGAAAATTTATCAATTAGCGATCAAAAACAAATTTCCAAATTCAGATAAGGACAGCGTTTAAATACAATTCTAAGATCATCAAGTTGGTTAATTTGGCAAATGTAGATCCATTTGAGAATGCATCACAACAAGTTCATGATGCATGTGATGTTTTGGGAATTAAAGACAAAGGAATGCGTGATTATCTTACAATGCCAAATAGATTGGTTAGAATTAAAATTCCCGTAAAGATGGATAACGGAAAGATTCGTGTATTTACTGGATTTAGAAGCCAACACAACAATGACCGTGGACCATACAAAGGAGGAATTAGATACTTTGATCCAGAAGGTGGAGTAAAGTACATGGAAAGAGAAGTCATGGCACTATCATCATGGATGACTTGGAAGTGTGCAGTAGTGGATGTTCCATTAGGTGGTGGTAAAGGCGGTGTTTTTGTTAATCCTAAAAAAGAAAAACTTAGCGAGGGTGAGCTAGAAAGAATTACCCGAAGATTTGCTTACATGTTATCTGAAGTAATAGGTCCAGGAAAAGACATTCCTGCACCAGACGTCTATACAACTGGAAAAGAGATGACGCAAATCATGGATACTTTTAGTAAATTAAATGAAAACAAATACTCTCCAGGTGTAATTACTGGCAAGCCAATCTCAATGGGTGGTTCTTTAGCCAGAAATGTTGCAACCGGTCTTGGTACTGCATATTGTGTAAGAGAAGCAGCAAAAACAATTAAACTAAAACTCAAAGGCGCCAAAGTCGTATTACAAGGATTTGGAAACGCATCAACATTTGCAGGTGAATATCTTGAGAAGATGGGCGCTAAAGTTATTGGAGCAAGCGATTCTAAAGGTTCCATAATTGTACCAAATGGTTTCAAAGTTAACAAGTTAATCGAATACAAGAAAAACAGGGGCTCTGTAGTTGGATTCCCTGGAAGCAAAAAGGTATCCACTGAGCAATTACTTACAACAAAATGTGATATCTTGATTCCTGGTGCTTTGGAGAATCAAATCGATAAAAAGATTGCAGCAAAATTACAATGTAAAATTATTGCCGAAGCTGCAAATGGTCCAACATTACCAGAAGCAGATCCAATAATTTACAAAAAGAAGATTATTGTTGTTCCAGATATTTTAGCAAACTCTGGCGGAGTATGCATATCATACCTTGAATGGGTTCAAAACAACATGGGGTACTATTGGTCATTTGAAGAAGTTGCAAACAAAATGGAGGCAAACATTACTCGAGGCTTTAGAGATACATATGCACTATCAAAGAAACATAAAATTGACATGAGAAGAGCTGCAATGGTTTTGGCAGTTGGTAGAGTAGTAGAAGCATTCAACCAAAAAGGCATCTGGCCTTAAATTTTCTATACTAAATACGATTCATAACATACTAGTTGTTCAATAAATCGAATCTTTCCTTTAGTAATCTCTACGAGTTTTTTCTTGTACGATAAATCAATTCTAGTCCTTCTTTGTATCTGATAGATTATACGTCCAGTAAGATATTTGCCCTTTCTATCTCCATCAAGAAGCATAATGACTGTATCATAATTTGCTATATGATCAGAAAACCTTGTAATTCCTCCAAATTTATGAAATTGAATTATCTTTCCTGAAAACCCAATCTTTTTCAAGGCTAGTTCGTCACGTTTGCCTTCAACTACGACTACACTTTGGGTCTGCTGGTTTAATGTATCAACAAAGTTTTGGATGTCTTGAATCTCTTGTAATGAAACTTGCACGATAACAATAGTCACTTGAACATATTAAGAACTTTGGTGGATAATAACAAATGAGTGATGTTCTTGCAATTCAGAACACTCGTATTGAGGGCTCAGGATTCCTTGGAAAAATTCTTTCATCTGATGGGTTTGATATAACATCAATTAATGCAAAGCATGAAAAGATTCCTGATGAAGAATATTCATTTCTAATTGTTCTGGGTGCACCAGAATCTGCAAACGATGATAGAGATTATTTGAAAAAAGAACAGGAGCTGATTCGGAGATACGTTTCAAAACAAAAACCTGTCTTAGGAATATGTCTGGGTTCCCAGTTAATTGCAAAAGCATTTGGCGCGAAAGTTTTTCCTGGTCCAAAAAAAGAGATTGGATTCTATCATGACCTAATTCCAGAATCACAAACTGGACTCTTTTCTGGATTTGATAATCCGTTTACAGTATTTCACTGGCATGGTGACACATTTGATCTTCCAAGTTCTGCAAAAAGACTCGTCCGCTCCTCAATGTATCAAAATCAGGCTTTTCAGATTGGAACTGCAGTCGGTCTTCAGTTTCATCTAGAGGTTGATGACTCTATGGTGAATCTTTGGTTGGATAACACTCAAGAAAAGATTGACAAAATCCCGTACATTGATCCTCAGAAAATACGTGATGATATTGATGAAAATATCACACTTGTTAATGATAATTTAAGAAAATTCTACAAAAATTTCAAATCAGAATTTGACCTTTGACCAAAGTTTAATATATTGAATTTTGTTCTCACCGATCGACTTATGAATTCTGTGAAAAAAATCTTTGATGAAACAATTCAAACCCGTCACAAGGTTATCACAGAAGAACTATCAAAATCAATTCTAAAATCATATGGCATTAAAGTTCCAGGTTATGCCCTTGTAACATCTGCAGATGAAGCAGTCAAGCAAGCAAAGAAGCTAGGATTTCCTCTTGTTATGAAAGTCGTCTCCCCACAAATTCTTCATAAAACCGATGTTGGTGGAGTTAAAGTTGGAATCGATAATGTCGCTGATGTAAAAAAGACATTCAATGACATGTATGGCAGATTATCCAAGAAAAAAGGTGTTGAAGTAAAAGGTATTCTCTTAGAAAAGATGGTTGACAAAGGCGTTGAACTAATCGTTGGTTTACAAAATGACTCACAATTTGGTCCAGTAATTATGGTTGGAATGGGAGGAATATTGACTGAAGTAATGAAGGACGTTGCCTTTAGAATGCTTCCAATTACTACATCTGATGCAAAATCAATGCTAAATGAGCTAAAGGGCTCTAAAATGCTCAAAGGATTCCGTGGAAGCAAGCCAATTGATCTTAACATGATATCAAAAGCACTTGTTCAGATTGGAAAATTAGGTGTTGATAATGCATCTCACTTTGATAGCATTGACTTTAACCCTGTGGTGGTATATCCAAAATCATATGCAGTAGTTGATGCAAAAATTCTACTCAAAAAAGAGATCAAAAAAGATGCTATCTCAAAAGCAAAACCAAACGCAGAACACATGGAACAATTCTTTACACCAAAATCTGTTGCCCTAGTAGGTGCATCAGCAACTCCTGGAAAGATTGGCAACTCTATTTTAGACAGTCTAGTAAATTATGATTTCAAACAAAAAGTTTATCCAATTAATCCAAAGTCAGAAGAAATCTTTGGACAAAAATGCTATCCTTCCGTAGCTGCAATTCCAGATCCAGTTGATCTTGTTGTGGTTTCAGTTGATTTGTCAGTAACCCCACCTGTCTTAGAAGACTGTGCAAAGAAAGGAGTTCATAATGTTGTAATTGTTTCTGGTGGAGGAAAAGAATTAGGCGGAGAAAGAGCAGCATATGAGGCTGAAGTTGCAAGATTATCTGCAAAACACGATATCAGAATTATTGGTCCTAACTGCATTGGAATGTTCAATGCTGCTAATCGTCTTGACTGCGCATTCCAAGGCCAAGAAAGAATGGTTCGCTCAAAATTAGGAAATGTAGCATTCTTCTCACAGAGTGGAACAATGGGAATTAGCATGTTGGAGAGCGCTGACTCATTTGGTCTATCAAAGATGATCAGTTTTGGTAATCGTTCTGATGTTGATGAAGCAGACATGATTTGGTATGCTGCAAATGATCCTCAAACCAAAGTTATCGCATTATATGTAGAAGGATTTGGCGATGGTAGAAAATTCATCAATACTGCAAAACGTGTAATGAAAGAAAAGAAGAAACCCATTGTAATCTGGAAGAGTGGAAGGACAGCTGCAGGTGCAAAACAGGCTGCATCTCATACTGGTTCCCTTGGTGGTTCAAATGCAATTATCATGGGTGCATTCAAGCAGGCAGGAATTATTTCAGTTGATAGTTATCAGGATCTTGTCGGAGTAGCAAAGGCTTTGGCATGGCAACCTGCTGCAAAAGGAAATCGTGTGGCTATGACTAGTAATGGTGCTGGCCCGATGATTGGTGCAATTGATCAATTAGAAAAGCATGGTCTTACAATTGGAAAAATGTCTCCTGCACTAATCAAAAAGATGAAGGATCGTTTCCCACCTGCAGTACCAATTCACAATGGTAACCCCGCAGATGTTGGTGGTGGTGCCACTGCAGATGATTATCGATTTGTCATTCAACAATTCATGGATGAGAAAAATGTTGATATTGCAATGCCATGGTTTGTCTTCCAAGATGACCCACTCGAAGAAACAATCGTTGATTATCTTGCTGAATTCCAACAGAAAAAACAGAAACCAATACTAGTTGGATGCAACGGTGGTCCATACACTGAAAAAATGTCAAAACTGGTTGAGAAACATAATGTTCCAGTTTACAGCGACCTTAGAACCTGGGTAGCTGCTGCTTCTGCTTTGGCCCAATGGGGAAAAATTTCAAGTTCCTAGAGAACATTTAAGTTCAGTATCACATCGCACATATTCAATGTCGCTAGTTACTACATCTACTTCTGATGGCATTTGCACTGTCAAGATAAACAGACCTGATAAACTCAACGCAATGAACATGGATGTTGCAAAGGAGTTAATCAAAACATTCGAATCTATTGGAACCGATGACAAAATCAAAGTCATCATTCTCACTGGTGAAGGAGAAAAAGCCTTCTCTGCAGGAGCAGACATTGAATACATGTCAAAAATTTCTGCAGACGAATCAGTCGAATATGCAAAACTTGGTCAGCTAGTTACTTCAACAGTAGAATTAGTTAAACAACCAACAATTGCTGCAGTAAATGGATTTGCACTTGGCGGAGGATGTGAACTTGCAATGTCTTGTGATATTAGAATCGCTGCAGACACTGCAAAACTTGGACAACCGGAAGTAACAATCGGTGTCCCTCCTGGATGGGGTGGTACACAAAGATTGATGAGAATAGTGGGCATAGCAAAAGCAAAAGAGCTTGTGTACACTGGTAAGATGATTAAAGCTGATGAGGCAAAAGAGATTGGTCTGGTGAACCATGTTGTTCCATTAGCATCACTAACAGAAGAAGCAAACAAAATGGCTCAACAAATTGCTGCAAACTCTACGATGGGAGTTTTAATGTCAAAGATTGCAATCAATAAAGGAAGAAACGCAGATCTTGATACTGGACTGTCTCTAGAATTATTGGCTTGGAGAAATTGCTTTACACATCCTGATCGTAAAGAAAGAATGACTGCATTTGTAAACAAGTCAAAAAAATAAGCTATCCCTAATTTTCCTTCTTATTTTGTTAAATTCCTAGTCGGTACCGTGTGAAAAGCTTATTATAATTTGAGAATGCATTTTGGTCATGGCAACTGAGCAAACTCAAAAAATTGTAACTGTCACTCCAAAGGCTGCTGAAAAGATCAAAGAATTCATGGCTGAGGAATCTGAGAAACCTGAGTATCTTCGAGTTTATGTTCAAGGTGGAGGTTGTTCAGGATTATCCTATGGAATGGGATTTGAAAAACAACCAGAAGAAGATGATAAGGTAATTGAAGAAAACGGAGTAAAACTCGTTATCGATAGTTACAGTATCGACCATCTACAAGGTGCAAACGTCGACTATATCGAGAGTCTGATGGGTTCTGGATTCAAAATCAACAATCCAAACGTAACCAAATCATGTTCTTGTGGTCACTCTTTTAGCACAGAGTAAACACTCTCTTTTTTCCATTTTTATCTTTTAGAAGAGGATCCCAAGCTCAAATTTTAAGAAATTTTTGCAGATTTTACGGATTTTCTGTAAAAACTATCGATAAGCAAATATATTCAACTCTAGAAGTAATCTCATTATGTATAAGGAGATGATAATGTTATGTCAAAATCAGGAATTGTCAAATATCATGTTAAGCTTTCCTATGAAGTTGATGGACTCGTTGAAAGGGCAGATATAATCGGCGCAATCTTCGGTCAAACAGAAGGACTGTTGGGACCAGAGATGAATCTCAACGAACTCCAAAGAGTATCCAAAGTTGGAAGAATTGAAGTAAACACCAATAGCACTGCAAACACTACAAAGGGTGACGCACTAATTCCAATGAGTACTGACATTGATACCTGCGCACTAATTGCTGCAGCTATTGAGAGTATTGATAAAGTTGGACCATTTGATTGTAAATTTACTCTAGATGCAATTGATGATGTAAGGGCTGCAAAGAAAGACGATATTGTCCGAAGAGCAAAAGAGATCAAGCAAAAATGGGCAACAAAAACTGTTAGCGAGGGTGACACCATGCTAAAAGATGTTCATGAAGGCAACTCTGGTAAAGTTATGACATACGGACCATCAAATCTTCCATGTGGTTCTGGCGTCTTTGATTCAAGTTGGGTAATTCTTGTCGAAGGTCGTGCAGATATTATCAACTTACTTCGAGCTGGTTATGATAATACACTTGCAATTGAAGGTGCAAGAATAGATGAATCAATAAAAGAACTCTGTAACAAAAAAGATCATGTTGTTGCATTTCTTGATGGTGACAGGTCTGGCGGCTTTATTCTCAAAGAGCTAAAATCAGTTGTTAACATTGATTATGAACTTCGTGCAGATTCTGGAATTGAAGTTGAAGAACTCACTCCGACAAGAATTGATGAAATTCTTGGTCCAGTTGCAAAAGAAATTGAAGGAGGTTCTAAACCAAAGACAGCTGCAAAAACTGAGGATAAGCCTATTGCAGATTTGGCATCACAGATTTATCCTAATCTCAATGAAACTCTAGAAGCAATCGCACTTGATGGTGACAAAAAAGAGATATTCAAAGTACCAATTAGTGAGCTTGTTAGCAAATTATCAAGTCAATCTGGAGTCAAGTATCTTGTACTTGATGGAATCATTACACAACGATTACTTGAAGGTGCAAAGAATGCAGGAATAGAATGTGTTATTGGTCATAGAGTTGCAAAACTAACTAATGCAGACGGATTAACTCTAAGAACCTTTTCAGAACTAGGCGTTGTTTAGAATTTTTAATGACTGACATTAAGATTCAACACATTCTTACGCTATCTTATCTCTTATCAAAAGGCGCAAAATACAATTTTGTACCTGTAACTACTTCCGCATTAGGAAAGAACATAAAAAAATCTCAGCAAGCAGCATCCAAGCACCTTGTGGAATTAGAACAAGGTGGGTTCATAGAAAGAATCCTAAATGGAAGGGTGTCTTCTGTAAAAATTACCTCAAAAGGATTTGCAGAGATGATAAAACTCTCAACAATACTGAATTCTAGCCTGAAATCTTCACCCTCGCACATTGAGCTTCGTGGAAATTTGATCTCTGGAATGGGAGAAGGTGCATACTATATGTCGCTTAAAGGATACACAAAACAATTCAAAAGTAAAATTGGATATGTACCATTTCCAGGTACTCTAAATGTCAAACTAGATTCAAAAGAAAACATTGAATCAATCAGGCAATTTGATGCCTTGGATGGAGTATTGATTAAAGGATTTTCTGATGGAAAGAGAACATATGGATGGGTCAAGTGCTTCTCAGCTACTCTAAACAAATCAGTTGACTGTCAATTAATCAGACTAGAGAGAACTCACCACGATCCTTCAGTAATTGAGCTAATATCAAAAACAAATATTCGAAAACACGCAAAATTATCTGACGGCTCCAAAGTAGTAATTAAAATTCCAATCAATTCAAAATAATTTCAAATGTACGAGAGTTAATATCATTGAGTGAATCACAAAAAGTGAGAATTATTGAAAGCAAAAAAACCAAGTGATTCCAAGGCTGAAATAACAGTTAGAATGTTTCCATCTGAAGCAAATCCTGCTGGAAATATCTTTGGTGGGGAAATTTTAAAACAGATTGATACTGTTGCAGGAATTGTAGCTCAAAGACATTGTGAGACCAATGCAGTCACTGCAAGCATTGATCGTGTAAATTTTCTAAAGCCTGTATTTGTTGGAAATGTCTTGGATTTGCATGCAAGAATTAACTATGTCCATCGGTCTTCAATGGAAATTGAGATTACTGTGGAGGCTGAAGACCTTCGAACTGGCAACAAAGCCCTTACTGGTACTGCCTTTGTTACAATGGTTGCATTAGATGATAATGGCAAGCCCACACCGGTACCAGAATTAATTCTTGAAACTGAAGATGAAAAAAAGCGATTCAAAGATGGTGAAAAACGAATGCAGCAAAGAATCAGTGAAAGAAAAAAACTTTAACGATTAGAAGTAATTTTTTTGAGGATCTAAATGCGAATCGAAAGAGATTCGAACTTAATTAGATATCGTGTATTGCATCGCCGTATTCTTTTTCAATCTTTGAACTTGAAATCTCTGGTACGGGGGATTGCAGCCTTGCAACCTTGATGTCTAGATTGAGTTTTTTGCACCCATCAGTGATGAACTTTTCCTGGTGAACTTGATCATATCCTAGTGCAATGATCTGAGGGTTTACAAACTCGACAGTCTTGAAGATATCTCCTTTCTGACCTATGATACACAAATCAACCATTGAAAGAGAATTTACCAAAACCCTTCGTTCATTTTGATTGTGAAGCGGTCTTCTCTTTTTCATCTTTTCAGCAGTATCATCTGTTGCCACTACGACAACTAAGACATTACCAAGCTCTTTTGCAGAGTTTAATGTGTGAATGTGGCCTGGATGGATAATATCAAAGACTCCTCCTGTCAATACTACCCGTAAGGAAGTCCTACCTACTTCAGTCAACGTGTATTTTTCCTTCTCAATTAACCCATTATTTCTTAAATTCAAAATTCTGTCTATAACATATTCCTCAGAAAGATTGCTCTTTTGTCTCACTAATTTCACAGGATCGCCCCCAATAAGGTTTGAAACAAAAATTGAACAGAGAATTGAGTTATCTATTTCATCCAAACTGTATAATGTAATCTTGACCCTTTCTTTAACTCATCGATACTACATTTTGGGGTCCATACCTTTTGCAATTCTTAGTGCATCTACTAGCCCATCAGCATACCCTATGCTAAGAATTGCTACATCATCTTTTCCTTGCTCCAAAAATTTCTCTGCGTCTTGAACATACAGTTCTGCATTCTCTAAAATTTCACAATATTCCTTAGAATCTTTGTAATGAGGAGCAATCTCTTTTATTGCATCTCTAACCATTGGAACGTACTTCTCTAGCATTTGAGTTGGGATCTTTTTTATTTTCTCAGAGTTACTAACGGGCTCATCCAGACATTTTACCAAAACTTTCAATGCGTCAGACTCTGTAAAGTGCAAGTTGCCAGGAATTATTATGGTGTGTGGGGGCTTGCCAAAGTCTACATTTTGAATCTTGTTAATACTTCCACAAATAATTTTTTGAGTTTTAAATCCAATTCTTGATGCAACAATTACAAATGTTGATTTACTAATTACCTTTCTAATCTGTTCTGCTTCTGTCTCTATCAAATCATGTAATGCATCATTTGGTTTTAAAAAAAAGTCCTTATCCTGATTGTACTCTAAAAGCAAAATGGTATGATTTCCTTCAATCAAATTTTTGTATGTTACATAATATGGTGTAGTTAATGATTTTTCCTCACTCATTATTGTTGCAATTCTTCCTACTTTGTAATAGTGTAAACCGCACTCTCCGACCATAGATGTAATGGATGATGCAGCATGAATGGAATACGTTTTAATTTTTTCATTAATTGCACGGGTTCTTAGTTCTATGTGTGTAGTTGCAATGTAAGGATCCCCATATGAAATTAATGAAACTTTTTTCCTTTTAGCATTTTTTAAAATCTCTTTTCCATCTTCTACCATCCATCGTTTGGCAATCTTAAACTCCCCTTTGATTTTTTTCTTAAACTTTGAGAGCTCTACTTTACTAATCGGACTAGTAAATGCCTCAAGGTAGACAATATCTGATTTTTTTAATACATCGAGTGTTTCATTTGATAATGAATTCAACCCAGAAACTCCGATGCCAATAAACCACAGCATTATTGGTTTTTTCTATCGTGTAGTCTTTTTAAATGATGCAAGGTCTTCTTGAGGACCTCAATTCCTCTTAGGTACTCATCAATTGAGACCTTTTCATCAATGGTGTGCGCCTGATGTGGGTCACCTGGCCCATAAGTTACCACAGGGATTTTCATCCTATTGCCTATGACATTCATGTCTCCTGTGCCTGTTTTTCTAATCAAAGTTGGTCTTGCATGCTCCACCTCCATGACTCCTAGGGTAAATGCTCTAACTAGTGGTGAGTTATGTGGTGCCTCAAATGGCTCTGTCTCATCGAGAATAGAGTAGAATGCTTCGACTTCTCTTTTCTTAGATACTTCTTGAACTGATTTTGCAATTTTTTCTTCAACCATCTTACAATTCATGTCGACTGGAATTCTAATGTCCAGAATCGTTTCACATTCCTTTGGAGTTACATTGTGGCTTGTACCTCCTTTGATCTCAGTGATGGTTGCAGTTAACATCATGCTCTTTTTCTTTGCGTCTTGCCCTGCTTCTAGTGCTCTCTTTACTTCCTGAGTAAACACTGCTGATTCTTCAATTGCGTTTTTTGCAAGCCATGGTGCACTTGCATGAGCGCTGTCACCAACATTGATCTTTAGATTAATTGCTAAACGACCCTTGTATGCAATGGTTACTTGTCTGATTCCACTTGGCTCGCCAAACACTGCATAGTCTAAATCTAATTTTTGTTGTACTAGATTTTTAATTCCTGTTGCGTTTCCTTCCTCATCAACTGCGCCACAAAATATCACTGTGCCATTATTGTTCTGCACAGATGCTGCTGCAAATAACATTGCCATCAACGGAGCTTTTGCATCAGATGCTCCTCTGCCAAACAGATTATCGCCTTCTTTTCTAACCTTAATCTTTCCTGGAACTGTATCCATGTGTCCACACAAAAGAATTCTTGGCGAGCCAGAGCCTTTCTTTGCAATAATATTTCCAACCTCATCAATGTGAATGTCTTCAAAACCAAGATCATCACACTTGTCTGCAAGAAATTCTGCAACTGGCTTTTCACTTAATGACGGTGTGTACAATCGTAGTACTTTTTCTAGCATCTTTACTGCAAATCGTGGTGTAACTGTAAATGTGGAATCCATTTCTATCTTTTAGATTCTAAGGCGTAGTCAATCATGAGTGATGGAATATCAACTTCACAGACTCTAACTGTGTTTTTGTATTCTGTAGTGTTGTTTACTTCGTGAACGACGAGTCCCCTGTCGTCACTTTCCATCAAATCAACGCCTACGATTTGTCCCTGGACTGCATTTTTAGCTTTAATACAAATATCTTCTAATTCATTAGTGACCTCACATTTTTCTGCTCGTCCTCCTAATGCCATGTTTGTCTTCCAATTTCCATCTCCAGAATTTCTATAAATTGCCGCCACTACTTTGTCCCCTACCATGATTGCTCTAATGTCCCGTGGTGGTCTTTGCACAAACTCTTCTAAATAATGTATTTGATAAATTGGATACATCTTTTCTCTTCCTTCTATAATGCCTTCTGCAGAATCTTTGTCATTAATTTTTGAGATCATTCTTCCCCAACTTCCAACTGTTGGCTTGATGACTTTTGGATATCCTTCTTTTTCAAGTGCTTCGATTGCAGCTTCTTTTGAAAATGCAACAGTAGCATAAGGAGTTGGAACTCCAAACTTTCTTAGTAACATATGAGTATACAATTTGTTTCCTGCAAAAATTCCTGTATTGAGACAGTTGATTACGTTGACCCCCATCCCTTCAAGTGCTGCAGTAGAGTGAACATTTCTGTAGTAACTTACGCATCTCTGGATAACTGTTCCAAAACCATCTCGTTTGCTGTCTAATTGTAATGAAAGTTTCTTACAATCAAACATTTCTAGATTAACGTTCTTTTTTTTTCCCGCTTCTAGTAACGCTTTTTCTTCCCATCGGATGGTATCGTAAAGAACAGTAATGTCAGGGGTCACTGCCCCCAATCCTCGCCTACCGTTTGGGCGGGCTTTAGATCAAAACCTCCTGATGATTTAACTAATTCATAACTTGCACCACATTCTGGGCAGGTTACAATCTCTCCTTCTACTGCATCGCTTGGGATTGAAATATTTGCGTCACATTCATCACAACTTGCCAATTTGATCTCTCACTTCCTCTCCATTATTTGTCATTAATTATCTTTCTTTCCAGCCTGTCTTCTAGTGGGATCTCAATCAAGTCACCCATTCGCAGGTTTTTCAAGCCTGCAGCCACATCTTTGGCTCCTTGGTCGTCTTTTTCCAAGCCTAATAATGACATTAGATAGGCAGCACCAGTCTTTCCTGCCAGTTCTCCAAAAACAATCCTCCTTCTATTACCCACAATTCTTGGTGGGATTGGCTCGTATGCAGCAGGGTTTCTTAGAATAGCTGCAAGATGAGTTCCTGCTTTATGCTTGTATGCTGAGGTTCCTACGATTGGTTTTGAATCATATGGTGGAATTGAGGTATAATCTTCAATTAATCTAGAAAGATCCTGTAACATGTCTAGTCTCAAATCATTTGGTGATTTGTAAAGATAAGTCAAAGCCACTGCTACTTCTGCAAGTGCTGGAATACCTGTTCTTTCACCAATTCCATCAATAGTAGTGTGAATCTGATCCACTCCTGCATCACATGCTGCAAATGCATTTGCTAATGCAAAGCCGATATCATTGTGTACATGAGCATCTAGTGGTGTATCTATTTCATCTCGAACTTTTTTAACAAAATTATACATTCCAATTGGTCGCATAATTCCAACAGTATCAGGTAAACTAATTCTATCTACACCTGCATCCGAAATTGCTCGGCACACTTCAAGCAAAAATTTAGGATCTGCTCTACTGCCATCCTCTACTGTAAATCTAATTTTAAGACCATGTGACTTTGCATACTCTACAGTTTCCACTGCGCGACGTAGTGCCTCTTCTCTTGAAATTCTTAACTTGTCTTTAAGATGAATATCTGAAATGCCTAGATAACCTGCAACCCATTTTGCATCACAGCTAAGAGACACATCAATGTCTTCTTTTAATGCTCTACCATGAGAAACAATATCTGCTTTTAATCCTTGTTTGATAATTGTTTTAGTTGCTTCTTTATGATCTTGTGATACTACTGGTGAGATTTCAATCTGGTCTACACCAAAATAATCAAGCATCCATGCAATCTGAATTCTTTGTTTGTTTGTAAAAGATACTCCTGGATGTTGTTCCCCTTCACGAAGGGTGCTGTCAAGAATTCGTATCTTCTTTGGATTCTTTGAATATGCGTTGTATTGATTTGCATAGTGATTCGGATCGTTCATTGCAGAATTCGTTAATCAAGTCAGTAAATATAAACATATTCGTACTAACTTCGTCGATTTTAACGCTTTTTGATCCTAGATTAGTTAAAAGGAAAATTAAAGATCCGATTCTCGCTTAGCTTATTGTTTTAAGAATAATTACAGAGTTACTATCCACCACGCCAGGAACTTTTCTTATTGCATCAATACTACTGTTAATTTCTGTGATGTTTGGTGCACTCATGATGACAATAATGTCGTACTGTCCTGTAATCTCATAGACTGTTTTTACTCCGTCTAATTTTGTTAGTTTTGTAGAAACCTTTGATGTATCCATTCCTGAATCCACTGATACTAGTATAATTGCTTTTGTTGCATTCTCTTCTCCTACTTCAATGGTGAATTTTTTAATCGTACCACTATCGACTAGATTTTTTACTCTACGTCTTACAGCAGATTCTGATAACTTTAGTTTTTTTCCAATATCTACAAATGATTCTCTAGAATCGTTTCTTAGGGCTTCGATTATTTTTTCATCGATTTTATCTCTAAACATTACGTCTTTCTTCCTCTCTTGTTAGCAATACATCTAGTGTATCTAAAACTTTTGTAATATCTTCTTCAGAAATCACAAGAGGGGGCAATAGTCGAAGTATGTTTCTGCCTGAGTAAAGTAGTAAAATTCCTTCCTTGATGCCCTCCATCAAAATGTCTTTTACTTCGAATTTCAATTCCACTCCAATCATTAGGCCTTTTCCCCTTACTTCTCTGATGATATCGTGTTTTTCTTGTAGCTTTTTCAAACCATCAATGAATTTTTCTCCATTTTTCTCTGCATTTTTTATCAATCCATCTTGTGTAAGTGCATGAATTGTTCCAATACCTGCTGCACAAGAAAGTGGATTTCCTCCAAATGTTGAAGAATGTTCTCCTTTGCTCATGCATGACAGAATTTCTGGTTTGACAAGTGTTGCACCCATTGGTACTCCTCCTGCAATTCCTTTTGCAAGGCACATAATATCTGGTGTTGTATTCCAGTGCTCTGATGCCCACATTCGGCCTGTTCTGCCAAGACCTGCCTGAATTTCGTCAAAAATTAAGAGGATTCCTTTTTCATCACACAGCTTACGTACATCTTCCAAGAATCCATCTGGTGCAACATGTATTCCACTTTCTCCCTGAATTGGCTCCATTATTACAAATCCAGTATCCTCATTAATTGTAGAACGTAATTCGTTAATGTCGCCAAATGAAGAAAATGATACTTGCTCTACGAGTGGTTCAAACATCTTTCTATATTTTGGATTAAATGTAAGTGATAATGCTCCCATTGATTTTCCATGGTATGATCCTTTCATTGCAACCATTCCTTTCTTTCCAGTAAATTTTCGAGCAAACTTGATTGCAGCTTCAATTGCTTCAGCTCCACTGTTGTTGAGATGAACTTGAGACAATCCTTTTGGAGTTTGCTTCATTAATGTTTCAAGAAATTCTTCTCTTGTCTTGTTGTATAAGGAACTATGAACTGTAATTATCTTATCCAGTTGGGATTTGATTGCATTTACTACTCGTTCATTTCTGTGTCCTACTAGTGCTACACCATAACCTCCCATGCAATCAACATACTCTTTTCCATTAGTGTCCCATACATGGGATCCTAGTCCTTTTTCAATTGTTACTGGAAATCTTTGATACAGACTTCCCATAAAGTCGTCTTCAGTCATTTTCAATTACCGTACAATTGTCATGTGCAATAGCACTTGAGATTGGATTTTCCTTTTGTCCATTTGCAATTAGGGCTTGTTTAACCCCCATATCTAATGCTTCTGTTGCTGCAAGAATCTTCTTTTCCATTCCAGGTCCAATCTTTGGACGTATCTCTTTTGCTTCTTGTAGAGATAGTTTTTGAACTAGCTTATCATCCATTAACAATCCATCAACATTGGTTACAAAAAGCACCTTGTCTGATTTTACACTTCCAGCTACATATGCTGCTGCTCTGTCCCCGTCCACATTAAGAAAGTCACCTTCTTCACTAATGGCAATTGGCGAAATTACAGGAGTTAGTCCTCGCTCAAGCAGGGATTTTATGAAATCTGCATTAATTTCCGTAATCTTTCCTGTATATCCGCCATCTATTGCCTGTTTTCGACCTTTTTCATTAATTATGAGTAGTTTTTTCTTTCTTTCCGCCTGAATAGTTTTTGCATCAACTCCTGAAACTCCTACTGCATTAATTCCGTTTTTTTGCAGCATCTGTACAATTGTTTTGTTAATTCGTCCAGACATTACCATTGTAAAAATTTCTGCAGTCTCTTTGTCTGTGTATCTACTTTTAATTCCGCTTGGAGATGTTACAAACTTTGGTTCTTTACCAAGTTGTTCACAAACTTTTGTTACTTCTTTTCCACCGCCATGTACAAGAATTACTCCTTCTTGTTGTGAAATTTTTTTTATGTCTTGAATTGTACTTGGATGTAAATTATCAACGACACTCCCACCAATCTTTATTGTAATCATTTCTTATACTGGCGTTAATGGAGTGTATCTTAATCCATCCATCTCATCAAATCCTGCCATGACATTCATGTTTTGAATTGCAGATCCTGCTGCACCCTTCATTAGATTGTCTGATGCTGAGATGGCAATTAGTCTATTGTTGTCTTCATCTAAATCAAATCCAATATCACAAAAGTTTGAACCAACTAGGAATTTTGGATCTGGGAATTTGTAAAGACCTTTTTTATCACGAATTAATCTAACAAATCTTTCTTCTCCATATGCTTGACGATACAATTTCCATAATTCTTTTTCTTCCATCTCTTTTGTCATGAATGTGTGGTTAGTACATAATATTCCTCTTACTACATCAACTGCATGTGGACTCATTGATACACGAATTTTCTTTCCTGCAATCTCACTAAGCTCTTGTTCGATTTCTCCAGTGTGTCTATGCTTTGCAGGTTTGTATGGTCTGATTACTCCTGCACGCATTGCATGACTCGTTCCTGCTCCTGCTCCTGCACCTGATGAACCAATCTTTGAATCAACTACTATATGCTCGGTGTCGATTAGATTATTCTTAATTAACGGAGCAAGAGCTAGCATTGAAGTTACTGCCATACAACCTGGGCATGATACAAGTTGTGCATTTTTTATCTGCTCTCTATGTAATTCTGGAACTCCAAATACTGATTTTGAAAGATAATCTGGGTGTGGATGTTCCCAACCATACCATTTGCCATAATCTTCTGGATTGTGTAACCTATAATCTGCACTGAGGTCGATTATCTTTAAACCTCTATCATATAGGGCTTTTACAATTTCTGTTGCAGTTCCATGTGGTACTGCAGTAAATACTAGATCACACTTGTCTGTCATTTTATCATAATCTAGTTCTGAAAATGTTAAATCAGTAAACCCTTTCAAACTTGGTTGAACTCTGTGAAGATACTCTCCGACATGTTGTCTTGAGGTAACCATTGTGATCTCGACTTTTGGATGGTTTACCAATAATCGTAAAGTTTCTCCTCCAACATAACCTGAGGCTCCAACAACTCCTACTTTCATGATATCCCCTCTTGTAGGGAGGTATAATTTATTTCCTAACGGAGTTTACTGCAAATTCTATCATTTCTTTTGGAATGTTTCGTTTTGCAACTCTTGATAATCCCTTAAACTCTACTGTATTGTTAACTTCGTGGACTACTAGCCCTTTTTCTTTGTCCTCCATCATATCTACGCCTAAAATTCCTCCTCCGACGGATTTTGATGCCTTGATTGCCAAGTCCTCGATCTCATTTGTTATCTCACAAAGCTCTGGATCAGCACCTAAGGCAATATTTGTCTTGAAACCTTCCGACTTTCTGTACATTGCACCTACTGCTTGTTCCCCTACTGTTATTACACGAATATCTCTTGGGGGCCTCTTTATCATCTCTTGAAGGTAGTAAATTCTATCATGAGGACCATCAGTGAGTTCTCTTATCTCAAACACTGCATCCATTGTGTCTTTGTCTTTTAGTGGCATAACTCCTCTTCCCCAACTACCAATTACTGGTTTTATCACCATCGGAAATCCAATTTTAGCAAGATTTTCCTCAGCTCCTTCTTTTGAGAATGAAAAGTATGTCTTTGGTGTCGGAACTTTGTGTTTTGCCAAGCACAATGTCATAAACATCTTGTTTCCACAATTTGTTGCAACGCTGAATTTGTTGATTACTGGAATATCTAAAAATTCAAGGCATGATGTAAAATGAAGACCTCTAAAGTAACTGACACATCTCTCTAGTACTACTTGACCGAAATCATAGTCAGTCTTCTTACTCTCCGTGTTTAGTTGTGTGATCTTTGCATCTATCATAGATGTGTCATATCCAAGAGATTCTGCCTCCTTTTGGAGCATCTTCTCTTCTGATCTTAATCGATCAAATACGACACAAATCTTTGACATTACTCTCCCCAGTCTTCGCCAACACTTTCTGCTTGTTTTAGCTGTACGTTTGAACCTTCTTTCTTTGCAATCTCAAAGTCAGCACCACAATCAGGGCAGGATACGATCTCTCCTACAGCGGCGTCATCGGGAATGTTTAGATTTGCATCACATTCTGGGCAATTCATAATTTTCTTCACCTTTTCTTTTGTAATTTATTAGCTTCTGTTGATTGCATTCCCCACAATTCAACAAAACCTTTGGCCAATTTTTGGTCAAAAGTAGATTCTGATCCATATGTGGCAATATCGTGACTATATAGTGAGTATTTTGACTTTCTTCCAACAACTCTCATGCTTCCTTGAAGCATCTTGATCTTTACAGTGCCTGTGACTCTACTCTGAGACTTTTCAATGAAGGCATCCAAGTTTGACTTTAATGGATCTTGCCATAATCCTGAATAAGCCAACCAAGACCATTCATCATCTACAATTGATTTGAATTTTGTTTCATGTTTTGTATGGACCATTTTTTCAAGATCAGAGTGCGCTTCTATCAGACATGATGCTGCTGGAGTTTCATAGACCTCTCGTGATTTGATTCCAACTACTCTGTCCTCAATATGATCAACAATTCCAACACCTGCTGCACCCGCCTTTTTGTTAATGTATTCAATTAGGTTAATTGGCTGCATAACTTTCCCATCAACTGCTACGGGAATTCCTTTTTCAAATTTAATTTCAAGATAAGATGGTTTTGTTGAAAGATTTTTTGTTTTGACCCAAATGAAAGCATCTGAAGGTGGCTCGTTGAATGGATCCTCTAGCACTCCACCTTCTATAGCTCTTCCCCAAAGATTTTGATCAATACTAAATCTTTTTGCAACGTTATCGATTTTGATTCCATGTTTATTTGCAAATTTTAATTCAGTCGTTCTATCCAAATTCATATCTCTAATTGGAGCTATAATTGGTAAATTGGAACCTGCACGTAATGTAATATCAAATCTTACTTGATCATTTCCTTTTCCTGAACAGCCGTGTGCAAGAGCAGTAACTTTTTCTTTCTTTGCAATTTCTAAAACTTTTTCAGCAATTAGCGGCCTTGCAAGTGCTGTTGCAAGACAATATTTTTTCTGATAAAGTGCATTTGCTTTAATTGAAGGGAAAATATATTTTTCAACAAATTCTTTTCGCGCATCAATATTGTAATGTCGTTTTACTCCAAGTTTCTTTGCTTTTGCAGCTATCTTTTTTTGGTCATCTCCTTGACCCACGTCAATTGTTACAGTTACAACATCCAAGTTGTGTTGTTCTTGGAGATACTTTACAACAACTGATGTATCTAAACCACCAGAGAATGCAAGTATTGCCTTTCCAGTCATATCGCACCTGACTGACTGTAGCTTGAAATTTATCTTTTGTGTTGAGAATCTAAAAAATATTTTGAGGGCAACTGAAATTATTTGCTGCAGCTAACTAGCTTAAGCTAAAATCCGATCATTATTTATCGGTCAGATATAACGCTGTTTTATGAAAATTACCTTGGTAGCTATTGGTATAGGGATTGTTGCAACTTTAGCTATAGCTGCTGCACTATCTATTCAGTCGGAAAATTCTCAAGATGAAATTCGTGTTGGATATTTCCCAAATATTGGTCACGCAATACCTATTGTCGGTCTTGAAAAAGGATTTTTTGTCAAAAATCTGCCTGATGTACAAATCAAAACAAGAATTTTTGATAGTGGTCCACAAGCAATAGAGGGATTGTTTGCAAATTCTATTGATATTGCTTATGTTGGGCCTGGTCCCGCAGTTAATGGATTTTTAAAATCTGATTCTAATAATATACGAATTTTGGCCGGTGCAGCAAGTGGAGGTGCTAGTTTTATCGTTCATCCTGATTCTAACATAAATTCTATTGATGACTTTGCAGGAAAACGAATTGCAGCGCCACAGGTTGCAAACTCACAAGACGTTTCACTTAGAACTTATCTAAAGGAAAACGGTCTTGAAACTGCTGAACGCGGTGGCTCTGTTTATGTATTGAACGTTGCAAATCCTGAAATCTATACGTTATTTATTAAAGGAGACATTGATGGTGCTTGGATTCCAGAACCTTGGGCAACCATCTTTGTTGAAAAATTAAATGGTAAAAGACTATTCTTTGAAGAAGATCTTTGGGCAGACAAAAAATTCTCATCTGTATTACTAATTGCCAGAGCTGATTATGTTGAAAAAAATGATAGCATAATACAAAAATGGTTAGAATCTCATCAAGAAACAGTAGAGTGGATTAATCTGAATAATGAAGAAACAGGACTTATTTATAATGACTTTTTGCATAATGAGCTTGGTACTACACTATCTGAATCTGTACTCAAAGAATCTTTTTCAAATATAGAAATTACATCAGATCCAATTCCAAAATCAATTGAAATTTTTGCAAAACGATCATATGATTTGGGATATCTTGGAAGAAATGGATATGACCTGACTGGAATCTATTATTCTAATCAAACCCTTGGAACTAAACACATGGAGATGATTTCATATCATGACTAAACTTGAAGCAAAAAATATTGTAAAATATTTCAAGCACGAAAAATATAATCTAAAAGCTCTAGGAGGAATTAATCTCCAAGTCGAAGATGGTGACTTTGTATGTCTTGTTGGTCCTTCAGGATGTGGCAAGTCTACATTCTTACGCATAGTAGCTGGACTTGAGAATCCCGATGAGGGTGAGATACTCTTTGATGGAAAGCCCGTTTCTGGTACTGGACCTGAAAGAATAATGGTATTTCAGGAAGGTGCACTTTTTCCATGGCTAAAGGTCATTGATAATGTTGAATTTGGCTTGAAGATGGCCGGAATACCAAAGGAAAAAAGATCACAAATTTCTCATCGTTATCTTGACATGATGCAGCTAACCAAATTTGCAGATTCATACACATATCAACTATCTACAGGAATGAAACAAAGAGTGGCAATTGCCCGAGCCCTCGTAATGGATCCTGATGTGTTGCTAATGGATGAACCGTTTGCTGCTCTTGATGCACAAACTCGTGACCTATTGCTAGTTGAAATGCAGCTTATCTGGGAAAGAACCAAAAAAACAATCTTGTTTGTAACTCATAATGTTTCTGAAGCTGTAGTTCTTGGATCAAAAGTTGCAATATTTAGTAACCGACCCTCAACAATAAAAAAAGAATTAGCAATTGATTATAGAAGACCAAGATTAGCCGAAGACGAACAACTAATGAAACACCAACAAGAGATTTTAGCCGAATTAAGACCTGAGGTTAAGAAAACAAAAGAGTGATGATATGAAATCTAAAATGTTATGGAAAAAAATTGCATTTTACATTGCAGTAATTGTAATCTGGCAAATAGTTGGAGATCTAAATTTCTGGCCCAATGAAATTTTTCCATCTGCATATGAGGTAGCCGAAGATCTGGTGTATAGCGCATCAGATGGAAGCCTGTTTTATGGAATTGGAACCAGCATTGCAAGATTAATCGTTGGATTGGCAATTGCAATTGTAGGTGGCATAGTACTTGGAATTTTCATGGCAAGAGTTGAGACTGTAAATCAAACAATTGGCTCACTGGTATTGGGATTACAATCTATTCCATCAGTAGCTTGGGTACCATTGGCGTTAATTTGGTTTGGCATTAGCGATGCAGGAATTATTTTTGTTACAGCCATTGGAGCAATATTTGCCGTAACAATCAACACATATTCTGGAGTCAAAAACATTGATCCTCATTACATTGAGGCTGCTCGTAACATGGGTGCAAAGGGTAGTCAATTAGTGACAAATGTTTTGATTCCTGCTGCATTCCCATACATGATAAGCGGATTCAAGCAAGGATGGGCATTTGCATGGAGAGGTGTTATTGGAGCTGAGATTCTATTCTCATTTTTAGGTCTTGGATTCCTGCTTAATGTAGGGAGACAAACAGTTGATGTCTCACAAGTAATTGCAATAATGATTATCATCATGGCAATAGGAATCGTTATTGATGGAATTGTGTTTAAACGTCTCGAAAATAAGGTAATGTCAAGATGGGGATTAAGATAATAAAATTCCCAAAGAACCCTGAATTCTAGGTCTGGCTTGAGTCCTTTGGGAGAAAATGACTCCTATCTACAATTAATTCTTGAATTTAATAGAAAGTTGTATGTTCAAATCAATAAACACTAGAATTGATGCATTATGCATTCTTTGCAATCTCTTCTCTTATTCGAAGTGAGACAAAAAATGATATCAAAATCACCGCAATGGCAAATATCATTACTCCTGAATAATTAAAAACAAAAGCAATAGTTCCTCCAATCACTGGACCGACAACTGTCGCAATTGAAATTGTAGAGCTGAAGATTCCTGTAGATGTTGAACGAGGATTATTCTCCATTAAATGAAAATTACCTCCAATAAAGAGAAACGCCCAAGTTCCTCCGACTAGTGACATAAATGGAATTGCCATCCACCAATCAGAAATTAGTATAAGCCCAACAAAAACAAAGCTAGTCATCCCTATACCAATTTTGAATTTTAATACATGCGGAATTTTTATTCTTGATGCCATCAATGTCATTATAACAAACGCAGTCAACGTGTTTGATACATACACAATTGACACCTGATACAACTCTGCACCCAATTCCTCCATTAACATAATTGGTAAAATTGTCCATACTGATGTAGCACCAATATGCCTCAATAGTAACGAAAGAAAAAGAAATTTATTTTTTACAATAACTTTTCTTGTTGTTCCAGAACCTGTTTCCTTTTCGATTAAGGTATTTGGTAATTTCATAGAGATCAACAAGCCAACAAAAAAGAATCCGCTGCTTACCAAGAACATTAATTTCACATCATTGGTAATTCCAGCAGCAATAATCCCCGCCATCCAACCTAACGCGTGAAATGAAATTATTGAAGCGACCTTTATCTTATCTTTGCCAGATTCATATGAATAGGCTATCATTGCTGGAATCATTATTCCACTAGCAACTCCTGCTCCTACTCTAGCAAGCAATAACAAACCTGTGTCGTCTGCAAAATAATGCAACCCAAAAGTAATGGCACAACTAATGAATCCTATACGAATGAACAATAGCCTTTTTCCCATTTTATCAGAAATTCTACCAAAATATAGCTCTGAAAGAATCTGTGCGAAACTAAATGACGCAACAATTATGCCAATTTCAAATAACGAGTCTGTTACTCCTTTGGCAATAATTGGCATGAATACAAAGAGGATTGAAATTCCGGCATGTTGAAAAAACGTAGCTCCTCTAATTCTATTTGAAATTCCAACTTTGTGCATTTTTTATTCCAATTTTTTGTTTTTTCAACCTAATTTGAAACATGCAATAATGATTCTACCTTTTTGTGAAGGTTATATCGCGGCAAAGAATTTAGTAGTAACAAATTCGTTTACAAATAGAATTTGACTCAAAAAGAACCATTTCTTGAAGCCCTCAAGAACCGCGTACTTCTCTTTGATGGTGCTATGGGTACTGAAATTCAGAAATTTGATCCAAAGCCTGACGATTTTCCTAACGGTAAGGATGGATTCAATGATGGCCTTGTCATCACTCATCCAGAATGGATAAAAAAAATTCATAAAAAATATCTTGAGGCAGGAGCTGACTGTATAGAGACAAACTCATTTGGCTCAAACAAACTAAAGCTTGATGAATATGGTTTTGGTGATCAAACTGTTGAATTTAATAAAAAAATAGCTCAACTTGCAGTAGAAACCACTACTGAATTTACCGATAAACCACGTTATGTCGTTGGCTCTATGGGCCCTACTGGGTTTCTTCCTAGCTCAAACGATCCAGACCTAGGACAAATACCACTAGATGAAATTCGTAGTGCATTTGCTTTACAAGCTGAAGGATTAATTCTTGGAGGAGTTGATGCATTACTTATCGAAACAAGTCAGGATATACTTGAAGTAAAACTTGCAATTGAGGGTTCACATCAAGCTATGGAAAAAACTGATAAGAAAATTCCTCTTATTGCAAATACTACTCTTGATCAATATGGAAAAATGCTTCTTGGTACAAACATTCAAGCAGCATATACTACTGTATCTGATATGGGCATTGATGTCTTTGGACTAAATTGTTCTACAGGTCCATTAGAGATGACCCCAAGTGTACAATGGCTCGATGAGCAAAAAGAGCATAATCTCCTTGTCGTTCCAAATGCTGGGATGCCTGAAAATGAAGGAGGAAAGGCCGTTTACAAAATGAGTCCGGAAGGAATGGCTAAAGCATTAGGCGATTTTCTTAATCAATTTCCAAAAGTTAGAATTATTGGCGGTTGTTGCGGTACAAACCCTGAGCATATTCGAGCACTCAGGAAAGTAATTGACGAAAAAGCTCAATCCAATAAGGGTTAAGTATTTAGAAAAATCGTTAGGTAGAAATCCATTGGTAATCCCACGTGTAAGTTCATCATTAAAGGCAGTTGAATTAAGACAAGAGCCAGCTCCAATGATTATTGGTGAGCGCCTTAACACACAAGGTTCCAAAAAAGCAAAGGAATTGGTCCTTTCTGATGACTTTGATGGCTTGGTTGATTTAGCAAGAAAACAAGTTGAAGATGGTGCACACTGTCTTGATGTTTGTGTCGCTACTACAGAAAGATCAGATGAATTAGAGTTTATGTTGAAATTGGTAAAACGAATTAGTCTTGAGGTAGATGCTCCACTTGTAATTGATTCAACAGATCCTGCAGTAATTGAAGCTGCAATTACACAAATTCCTGGAAGGCCAATAATTAATTCAATTAATCTAGAAGGTGATGGAAGTCGCTTCAAAAAACTAGCTCCTTTGATGGCAAAATATGGGGTTCCAGCAATTGCATTATGCATTGGCCCAAAGGGAATGGCAAAAACACCTCAACAAAAACTAGAGACTGCAGAATTATTATATGAAACCGGTAAACAATATGGACTCAAAAAAGAACAATTCATTTTTGATGTTTTGACTTTTACACTTGCAACAGGTGAAGACGAATTCCTTGATGCAGGGAAAAACACTCTTGAGGGAATAAAACTGGTAAAGGAAAAATTTCCAGAGTCATATACTGTTCTTGGCTTAAGTAACATTAGCTTTGGATTGGTTCCATATGCACGAAAAATCCTCAATTCTGTTTTCTTACATCATGCAGTAAAAGCAGGCTTGGATGCAGCAATAGTCAATGCAAAAGAGATTGTACCATATGGGGAAATTGATGAAAAAGAAAGGAAACTAGTTGAAGATCTAATCTTTAACTCTCATCCTGATGCGCTTTCTGACTTGATAACTCATTTTGAAAAAATTAACCCAAAGACTACCTCTACCAAAAAAGTTGATGTTGATCCTACATGGAATCCTGGAAAGCGAGCCAACTTTAGAATAATTAATCGATTAAAAGATGGAATTCAAAAAGACGTTGTTGAATCTATTGCAGATAAAATTTCTAAAAGTGATTTACTTATAGAAAAAAATGGAACTCTAGAGCTAAATGCTCCTAAGGAGGTTACTCATGATGGAGCCATCAAAACTTTGAATGAGGATCTACTGCCTGCCATGAAAGAAGTTGGAGATAAGTTTGGTTCAGGTGAGCTGATACTTCCATTTGTACTCAAATCTGCTGAATGTATGAAGGCGGCAGTAGCAGAGCTTGAAAAATATCTGCTAAAAGAAGAGGGCTCTAGTAAAGGAAAACTTGTTTTGGGCACTGTATATGGGGATGTTCATGATATTGGAAAGAATCTTGTAAAAACAATTTTTGAAAATAACGGATTCACTGTTTACGACCTTGGCAAACAAGTTCCATTGCAAAACTTTCTTGAAAAAATAGATGAAGTAAAGCCAGATGCAGTTGGTTTGTCTGCCTTGCTTGTTTCTACTTCAAAGCAAATGCAATTTTTTGTAGAACATGCTAGAAAAAACAATATGAAAATTCCAATTCTTTGTGGTGGTGCTGCTATTAACAGCAATTACATTAATCGTATCGCAAAAGATGGTGGGATTTACGAATCAGGAGTCTTTTACTGTAATACAATGTTTGACGGACTAAAAACAATGGACAAATTGGTATCTGATCAAAAAGAATCTTTATTACAAGAATGGAAATCGCGATTAGAACAATGGAAGGAGCCAACAAAATCTTCATCTGACGTTGCAAATCTTCCACGAAGTAAAATTGAACCTGTTACTCCGCCCACTCCTCCAAGTATTGGTGTCCAAATAAGATTGGGCCCTTGGGATATTGATATGAACAAAGTGTGGCCTCTTTTAGATAAAAAATCTCTATTCAAATTATCATGGGGTTTACGTGGAAAGGCAGGAGAGGCTTCTGAATCTGATCATGAAAAATTACTTGAAGAATGGAAGAAGCGAATTATACATGATGAATTATTTGAACCAAATATCGTGTATGGGTACTATCGATGTCATGGTAAAGACGGAAAACTAGTTGTTAAGCACCCTAAAGGAGAAGAGGTAATCTTTGATTTTCCACGCTCTGCAAAAAGCAAACATCTTTGCTTGGCAGATTATTTTGGAGAAGATGACATTGTTGCATTCCAATCAGTAACTGTTGGCAACAAAGTTGCAGATATCATTGAAAAATGGAACAAGGAGGATAGATACACTGATGCATACTATCTTCATGGTTTAGCTGTAGAGTCAGCTGAGGCTTTGGCAGAATGGGTTAATAGAAAAATTAAGAACGAATTAAAGATTGGTGAATCAAGAGGTCTTCGTTATAGCTGGGGATATCCAAGTTGTCCTGATGTGTCTCAACATAGTCTGGTCTGGAAATTACTAGAGCCTGAAAAATCTGGTATGCGACTAACTGAGTCTGGGCAGATAATTCCTGAGCAATCCACAGCAGCAATCGTGGTTCATCACCCTGATGCAGAATATTTTGTTCTTTGATTATTTTACAAATGATGAGACAAATTTTTTACCGCTCATAACATTTTGAACGACTTCTACCACGTCTTCAATCTCATATGGTTTGTAAATGATCTCAGAGGCTCCCAATTCATTGCATCGCTTTGCTGTCTTATCAGTCAAATCTGCAGTGACCATTATGACTTTAGCATTAGGGTCTAATTCCTTAATCTTTTCTAGTGCATACATTCCATCATAATCTGGCATCATTACATCAAGTAGAGCGATATCTGGATGGTGCTCTTCATACAATTTGACTGCATCAAGACCGTTGTAACCCTTACCTACAACCTGGCAGTCTTTTAATTCTAAATACTCACAAAAAATATCCAGAGTATCTATGTTATCATCTACTACAATTACTCTAGTTTGCATGATTATCTGCACCTGACATGATATGATTACTATGAAATTTGATTACAAACTTTTGTTTGTTCAAATGTACATCTGATTTCTTATCTGGATTCTTTAATCTGCTCAAGCGTAGATTTTGCTAGGGTAAAGTCATTTGGCGAAGTCAGAATCACACTTTCTGAAATATTTGCAACTTTTTCAATAAAGTCTGCGACTCTATTTTGATAATTTGACCAATCAAGTCTGAGAAATTCTGCTGATTTTTTGTTCTTTTCAGAAGGGAGTAACACCACAGGAATGACCTTGAATCCTTGAGGCTTTAGTTTGTCAACAATTCTTGCAACTTCATCTTCGGTATGAATTACTTGAGTTACAAATCCTGTTGGCTCTGCATCGATTTTTTTTTGTATTTTTTCAAAATCAGGATAATTTGGAAGTGATAAAAAAAGATCAATTTTTTCTCTAAATCCAATTTCTTTGAAATGTTTTACAGCTTGACTTGGAATTAATCCTGAATCCTTAGGGCCTGCAGGTGGGGCATCTCCTTTGAGGATTAGCATGCCATTCAACCCTAACAATAATGCATCACACAGTGATTGTGTTAATGATGTCAAGTTTCTATCTCGTGTACGTAAGCTAGCTGTGATCTTTAGCTGTTGATCTTTTTTCCTAATTAGTGCACCTACTGTAATTGGTGAAATTCGTGGTACCCCTAACACTGAATCTGTAAGATGTATGCCATCACAATTTGGTGATATATCCACAATCCTTTGTTTGAGCTTACTGACCGATTCTTCTAATTCCTTATGTGATAGAATAGAATCCTGAATAACTTTGGGTGGATTTATCTCAAATCTAATTGGCATAATGAATGAGAAAAATTACTTAGTTAAAACCTTTGAATGATAAATTCAATAAATAACAGGTTTAATGGATATTGTGCAATTAAACGAAATTAAAAAAACATTGAAAAGTAATTTTCAAAATATTGAACTTAAGCCTGATATCAAATATGCATCAGTTCTTGTTGTAATCTATAATTCTAACCCACTTGTCTTAATGACAAAAAAAGCATCCCACCTCAATATTCATGCCGGAGAGATTGCATTTCCAGGTGGAAAATGGGAAACAGGGGATATTGATCTTTTAGATACAGCGTTACGAGAAACTCGTGAAGAGATTGATCTTGATGTTAAGCGTGATGATGTCGTTGGCCAACTAAAATCTGTAAATACTTTGAATTCTGGTTTTGTAATAACTCCATATGTTGCAGTCTTGGAAAATTTACCTCCTCTAAACGATAATCATGAAGTTGAATCTATACTCCGCATTCCTCTTGCACCATTTTTGAAGACCCTATCTCCAGATCTAGATCCTCATCATCAATCAATCAAAGAAATGTACACTCTCAAGTTTGAGGGCCATATAGTGTGGGGAGCATCTGCAAGAATCTTAAAACAAATTCATGACCTGTTTTCAAAAAACAATCTTGTTTAAGATGATTTGAAGTACTCCTTGCCCAAAAAAACCGAGATTCATTTAAAAAGAGCTTTTCGTGCCTGAAAATTTATGGCTGCGCGAAAGTCTTCCCCAAGGAAAATTCGTTTAATTAAAAAACAGAAACAGACATCGCCTGTTCCAGCTTGGGTCATTTTAAGGACTAGACGTTCAGTTAGAACTAATCCAAAGCGTAGAGCTTGGAGACAAACTGACGTGGAGGTAGGATAGTTGTCTCAAGAACTAGAACGTGTTTATACAATTAACCTAGGTAAGGTTCTCCTTTCACCTGATAATCAAAGAGCAAAACGTGCGATCAATATGATTAAAGAATTTGCAAGACATCACATGAAAACTGAAGAAATTAAAATCGAAGAGGATGTTGCCCATCAAATATGGTCAAGAGGAATTAGAAGCCCCCCACGAAAGATTCGAGTAAGAATGACAAAGACTGATGAAGGATTCATTCTGATTTCGCCATATGATGCTGATGCTGAATTAACAAGTAAATCTGATGACAAAGAAACACCAAAAACTGAAAAAATATCTACCGAAGTAGAAACTCCTACCGAGCCTGCAACTGTTGAAACTACTGTTGAGGAAAAGAAAGAAGCACCAGCTAAAGAAGACAAACCAAAGAAAGAAGCACCAGCTAAAGAAGACAAACCAAAGAAAGAAGCACCAGCTAAAGAAGACAAACCAAAGAAAGAAGCACCAGCTAAAGAAGACAAACCAAAGAAAGAAGCACCAGCTAAAGA
>ERZ869936.207-NODE-207-length-69249-cov-8.231480_pt1 | contig 69249 bp, 67 predicted proteins | sample MGYA00520876_ERZ869936 | MGnify/ENA primary metagenome ERZ869936 (study PRJEB32218, sample SAMN09650985) | biofilter metagenome | isolation source: enrty point of leading RO module | place: Saudi Arabia: Thuwal, RO plant located on Red Sea | collected 2016-02-17 ... | reverse complement strand
CCGATTCTGTCGGACACTGTCGAAACTGGTCACAAAAACGGGTCTTTATTCGGCCCGCCGCACTACCTGTATTCGGCTAATTTTAGCGCAGGTTCCTGACCGGACCCGAATCGACTAATCCGAACCAAGTTGCCCAAAGACGATCACGCGCCCATCGGGCGCGATGACGGCAATCTCGCGACAGCCGTAAAATTTGTCAACGATGGGGCCTTTCAGCACGGCATCTCTGCTGGTGAACTCCGCGTACGCTGCTTCGATATCATCCACCCAGAAATAGATCGTCCAGGTCTTTTTGGCAGCAAAAAAAACGGGGCGGCATTCCAGCATCACCGTCTGCCCGTCACGGTCCAGTGTGACGAAAGCGGGGCCCTTGCCAGCTTCGGTGTCAACCGTAAACCCGAGCGTTTCGACGAAGAAGTCCCGCATCGGCTTCATTGTGCGGGTGGTAACGACCAGTACCGGGGCTGTGCGCTGCAGGGTGGTTCGTGCCATGGTCACCTCGATGATTGCCGGCCGGCAGGCAATGCGAGACACCCTGTCAGGGTCGGCGGCGCGCCTCCCACTGGTCGATCGGATGCAACGGGCCGACCGGGCAATAGTGTTCTTTTGTTGGTGTACCCGTTATACGCGAATACAGATCGTGAATCGCCCGCATTTCGCAGCCGGGCGTACCTATGATTGCAGCAATCAGGAACGCTGTACCCAGATGGCCAAACACATACAACTCCCAGACCCAGATCGAGCGAGCCAATGCTGCAGTCTCCACTGATCCGGATTCCAGGTAACCGATCAGAGCTACTGTGCCCAGGGCCAGCGCACTGACCACTGCAGGCCACTTCTTCCATGCACGGGAAAAACCAATTTTGACAACGTAGCTGACGAGGAATAACCCCGGAACGATCCCGTTCCACAGCAAAGGACGGACACTACCGTCGGACGTCAGAAGACTGCCTGACACAGTAACCAGCCCATAGACGTAGTACAGGCAAGGCGCGGCAAAGCCGAGTCGCACCAGCCTGCCAATTGGTCCAGGCTGCGGAAGCGTGCCAGGTTCGTCGAGTTTGAGGTCCGTCGTTGCCATGCGCTCAATGAGTCACCGAGTTCTCGTTTAGATCGAACGGCTCCACATCAACTGTAATCCTGTCGAAAGATTCTTTCGCCAACAGAACTCCGTTTTCGGATATGTATTCGACTTGATGTGGAAACCGGAAGCCCGCCACGTCGCGGAAGTCGCTCTGATCGACGATGAATGACGGACTCCCGTCAGCATCCAGCAGACTTGCCCGTACGAGATCACCCGTGTGGCTATCGAGATAGAGATGCCATTGCTGCCCACCACTTTGAACCAGGTCGAGCTGCCACGCGAGTACGTCGCCAAACTTCTGCATGCCGAGCATATCTACTTCGTGACCCTTGTCCGGCCACTCGACGAACAGCCCGTCAAACTCGAAGGACCTGAGCACCAGCCTCTCATAGTCTTCCGGGAGCCCGCGGAAGTCACCCGTCGGTATCTGCACCGCCCCTTGGGCATCCAGTTCTGCTATTGAGACAGCGTCGCCGTCGCCGACGATTCTTTGCACCACATTCGGTCGCTTTGATCGAACCACTATTGGTGCCGATGTTCCGTTTGCCTCGATTTGCCCGTGCGCTTCGACAGACTGTATTCGCTTCAGATTGTTGTATCCGCCGCGACCCATGATGTGCTGCCTGACAGCAACGTTGCGCGGCTGACCTACGTGGGGAATCACGGTTCCATCCGCCAGGCGGTCTTGTTCTGCGAGTTTGAAACTGGCGTCGTTGGCGAATCGCTGCGCGTCAACGAGCTCCAGAAACTCGGCCGTCTTGGCCGCGAACCGTTCCGCATCCAGCTGCAATTCGCGCGGGAACACCCGTGAGCCGCCGCTCGTGACGCCCAGCTGGTGCTCGTAATAGTCGGGAACTGGCGGCAAGCCCCCTTCCCACACCGCATCCGGGCCGTAAATCATCCAGAAGTCCCACACGTAAACCGGCACTGCCAGAGTATCCGCATACTGTTGCCCGATGATTCCGGACTCCTCCCAATAGTGATGCACTCGGGGACCATCCAGGAGAGGCATCGAGTCGGCCGCGTGGTGTTCCTTCGCACTCATCGTCGGCACATGTATGACGAAGGTGACAAGACGATCATCCCCCTGGCTGGCTGCAACGAACGCGTCGTTGAGATCTGCCATGCCTCGCAGGCAGATTCCGCAGGTCGGTCCGTTCAGAAATACGAGACGCACGCGCCCGACATTAGCATTGAAATCATCTTTCAATTCCTGCAGATCGTCGCCCATAACGATCAAACTGGAAGGTGCGATTTCCTTTGAACTTGAGGAATCAGTGTTGTCGTTTGAGTCGCTTTGTCCACCGCATGCTGCGAGAGCGAATGCGACAACCATCAGCTCCCATGGTTTCCAAATTCTCATCTGAGTCCCTCGGGTGTCGCGTCGACCAGAATCCACTGAAGTTGATCGGCGAAGAACGCGAGAACAATCATCACTGCTGCCACCCACAGCATGACTTTCAGCCAGATCGATGGTCCGGTCGGACACGTCCCGTCCTCGCAGACAGGCTGCGGCCGATACACGCGCCAAAACGCCCACGCGAGCATGATGGCGGCAACTCCGATGATGTACGGTCGATACGGCGCCCAGCGCGCCATGGTGACAGCGCCTGAGACGCCAAAAAGAACAACCGCCCACGGGCCGATGCAGCACAAGCCGATGAAAGAGGCTATAGCGCTGATACCGATTGCGCCGCCGGTCGTCGCTGCAGCGCCCTTGCGGGATTCGGATGACGGATTTCTCGTCATGATCGGAAACCAACTGCCTGATTCACCGTCAAATTCTCCATCAGACTACACCCTGTACCGCAGTACCGGGTCAAGCGCCGCAACCCTATCACTGGAGCCGCAGACCTATGGATGCAATGACAGTCGGCGAAGTCGTGCGCAGGACGGGCTTGTCCCGCGAGACTTTGCGTTATTACGAGCGCGCGGGGCTGCTCGAGCCTCGGCGCAATGCCGGCAACGGCTATCGGGTCTTTGACCACAATGATCTCGAACGCCTCGAATTCATCCTTCGGACGAAGACGGCCGGCTTCACGATCCGGCAAATTCGCGATTTGATCGACTTGAAGCAGCGCACGAATCCGACCTGCGAACTGGGGCGCGAAATGGCGCTGGAACAGATTCGGCGCGTCGATGAGCGAATCAAGTCGCTCATGGAAGTTCGGAACATTCTCATCGACTTCGCAAAGCAGTGCGAAAAAGAGGGTCCCAACGCCCCCTGCAGCCTGTCATTTAACCGGAATCCGGTTCTGTTCGAGGACACGTCATTCGGCCCTTGCTGACGTCGACTCGGCAGCCGACCGCAATCAGCCGGCGCAACAGGAAAGCTCACGCACGTCCGTAAAAAACGTTTGCGCGCACAGCTTGAGGCCTTCGACCATCGTCAGGTAGGGGAACAGCTGCTGGGACAACTCCTTCACAGCCATACCGCTTCGAATAGCGAGCGCAGCGGTTTGAATCATCTCACCGGCAGCCGGCGCCAATATCTGAGCACCGAGCAATCGTCCTGATGCATCATCGGCAACCAGTTTGACGAAGCCATCCGTCTCGAAGTTCGCCAGTGCCCTCGGCACGTTGCCTAGATCCAGCGTGCGGCTATCGGCGCGCAGACCCTGCTGCCGGGCCGATTCCTCCGTGAATCCAACCGTCGCAACCTGCGGATCGGTGAATGTCACTGCAGGCATGGTGGACAGGTCGAGCTCAGCCGACCCACCAGTCATGTTTGTCGCTGCCCGTGTACCCGCGGCGGCGGCTACGTACACGTACTGTGGTAAGTCAGTGCAATCGCCCGCCGCAAAGATTGACGTTACTGACGTCCTGAGTTGGGCATCGACAATAATGGCACCGCCCGCATTGGTCTTCACGCCGACACCGTCCAGGTTGAGACCATCGGTGTTGGGACTGCGACCGGCGGCAACGAGCAGTGCGTCGCCATCGACGAGATCGCCGTTGATTGCGACGCGAAAGCGCTGGCCGTCATGCTCAACAGAGGTGGGCACCGTGCCGGTAATCACCCGAATACCCTCGCGGCCGAACGCTTCCGTGAGACCGCTGCCGAGTGCCGGGTCTTCGCGCGACAGCAGACGAGTTCGGGCGAGAATCGTTACTTCGGCGCCGAGTCGTCGCCAGGCCTGGGCGAGTTCGACGGCAACGACGGACGAACCGATGACAATAAGGTGCTCCGGTACGCTGTCGGCTTGCAGCGCTTCCGTCGACGACCAGAAGGGTGTTTCTGCGAGCCCCGGAATATCCGGCACTGCAGCGGAAGCACCAGTGGCCAGCAGTATGCGGTCGGCGTCAAGAGTTTTCGTCCCACCGAGTGACAGGGCCACCTCAATTCGATTCGCTGACCGCAGCGTAGCCGAACCGTGCACGAGGCTGATTGCGTCGCGGCGCGCGAGAATGTCCTCGTACTTGGTTTTGCGCAGCTCATCAACCCGCCGCTGTTGCTGCTCAAGCAACTCTCGTCGATCGATGACGGGCTCGCGGTCCGGCAGACCGTCGAACGGATTGGCGCGCTGATGTTGTGCCAGCTCCGCACTTCGGATCATGATTTTCGACGGCACACAGCCTACGTTGACGCACGTGCCACCGATCTGCCTGCTGCGCTCAATCAGAGTCACCCTACGCCCTTCGTCCGCTAGCCGCGTCGCCGCAGCGAACGCAGCGGAGCCCGACCCTATGATTGCGACGTCAGGATTGAAATCGCCGCCGGAGTGGCAGCATTCGTGTTCATCCATGTTCGGGCTCCTGGATCAATGTTAGCAACCGGAAGGTTACTCCCGGGACGGCGCAGCCGGATAGCCTACGTTTGTTGATGCATCGGCGATCCTCTCGATCGTCGTCGCATCATCATCGTAGATTACAGTTGCTGTCTTGCGATCGAAGTCCACGACAACGTTTTTGACGCCATCGACTTTCTCGATCGCTTTGCGCACAGTCACAGGACACAGCGCGCAGTGCATCTTCTCGACGTTCAGTACGACGGTGCGCTCTTCGGCGACGGCAAAAGCCGACACCAGTATGAGCAGCACAACGGACGTCGTCAGAAGTATTCTATTCATTGCAGTTCTCCTACAAAAAGTAAGGCAATAGGTAGGTCACTCCGAGCGCCAGAGCGACGAGGCCGGTGGCGACCCAGAGTGCGACTTTCACGACCCTGTCGGCCGTGTCGGTCGCACAGTATCCATCTGCGTCACAGGCTCGCCGCGGTTTCCAGTAGACATACCAGAAACCGCCGGCAAGGAACGCCAGCGTGGCAGCGACGAAATAGGGTTGATACGGCGCCAGCGCAGTCAGTCTGCCCATCCACGCGCCGCCGACGCCGAGTGTGACGAGCAGCAGTGGCGCGATGCAGCACGTTGACGCGAGGACACCGCCGAGAACGCTACCGGCAGCGAGAAACTTCTGCCGACCGTTGCCAGTTTCCGGAGTAGCGCTTCCGTTCGTCATTGCTGCGTTTCGATTCGTTTCATTCATGATTCAGGCCTGATGTAATTGCGAAGCCGGCGATGCGGCATCGGATTCCGCATCGAGCATGACCGAGCCGAACTGATGCCGGTTCTTGGATTTCCCCGCACTGAATGCCTCCCGAAGTGTCAAGACCACTCCCCCGGTGTTTCGCTCACGCCAGGCAGTTACTTCGTCGGCATAAAGGAAATGGACATGGTGACAAAATGACGCGACGACGTTGTCCTCCCAGTTTTCGTCGGTCGGCAAGTTGAACGAGACGTAAAGTTCGTCATCGATTGGCATTTCGCGCATGACGGCGTCAGGCGTGACCGTCAAATGAACGGGTTTTTGTGCGAGGCCGGTCGCCGCGTCGACTCGCACTTCGGCGTTCAGGAGCTCTGGAAGAAATAACGTATCCCACGCGCACCAGGCGAATCGCGCCTGACCGGCGATCGATAGTTCGTAACCCATTTCCGGTCGAGCCAGTCCCCAGAAGCCGATGATGTTGGAATCGTCATCGCGATATACCCCAGGCCAGTGATTGAGCAGATAACGCACATGCGCCTCCGCTTCACCAGACTCGTTCGCGATATTGCCTGGATTGACAGGCGCATTGCCTACAAGCAAGCGATAAATGCTCAGAGCGATGCGCGCGTCGGTCGCATCAAGTGGCGGAAACAGTGTTGTCAGCCGGTGACTGATTGATTTGGCACTCATGACGTTTCCCACACTTCGTAGGATGCGGTCCAGGTTTCCAGGTTGGCGACGCCGGTGACGGGCAGATGCCGTGCGCCCAGCACTGTCGTATCCTCGAACACGATTGCGCCGGACAGTGCCCAGAGCTTTGGATGTGTCTTGCCGTCTGGCGTGACGGCGGAGTCGTCGCTGATCGGCGTATAGATGCCGATGATCTGAAACTCGTGTCGTTGGCCGTCCTGCTCGATGAAGCCGTGGAAATGGGCCGGATGAAAGTCGTCGCGCTTTTGGTCTTCGTACAAATCCCATCCGACCCAGCCCTCGAGCCTGCCTGTCGCCTGGCCGTTGCCCGTTCCCAGGTAAGTCTCGAAAAACGCCGGTCGGTCCCGGAACCAGCGACGCTCGGATTGCTGGTACACGAACTCCAGCGCCAACACAGGAACGGCAGTAGCCGAATGTGACGTGCCTGGAAGGCCCGCGAGCAGCGCGCCAGCCGCAATAATCCAACTCAGGAAAATCATCCGAACCATGCCGATCCCTCCTTGCAATTGTTGTTGCATGGACCGAGTATCAACCCTGGAGTGACTCCAGAGTCAAGGGTCAGCGATGAAGAATTCCGGCGAAATGCAGATCGGTGAGCTATCGAAGCGAACCGGCGTCAAGGTCGATACGATCCGCTACTACGAGAAGAGCGGCATCCTGCCAAAGCCGCCGCGCACGGCCGGTGGCTACCGTGTCTATAGAGAGGATGACCTTAATCGACTGAACTTCATTGTCCGGTGCCGGCAACTGGGCTTCTCGATGCGGGATATCGGTAATCTGCTCGAGCTCGTCGATGAACACGATTACACGTGTGCGGATGTGCGCGATTTGACGCTCGGTCACGCCGCCATCGTGGAATCGAAGATAGCTGACCTTCAACGCCTTGGGGCTACATTGCGTTCGATAGCTGCGAAGTGCACGGGGAGCAAAGTGCCCGAATGCCCAATTATCGATGCGCTACTCGATCCGGATACCGAAGCGCGAGTGTAAGCACCACGATCCGTCACGCAGGTGCAATTACAACTCCCTGCGACTGCGCAAGACCAGTATCGATTCAACCTTCCAGTCTCTCGATAATCGGACAGCCGTCTTCCGCTCCGTGGCAAAGATTAATGAGTAATTGCATCTCATTCTTTAAAACCATCAATTCTTCGAGCTGCTCCTCAATCTGAACCAACTTTTGTTGACTTACAGCCCGCACTGCTTCTCGTGCCCCCTGTGGATTCTCTCGCATTTCCAGCAACTGGGCGATCTCCGCTAAAGTGAAGTTCATTCGCTGGGCGCGCTTTACGAAATTCAGTCGCGAAATATCTCTATCTATGTACATTCGTCGCCCGGCACTGTTGCGCGACACCGTGGGCAACAATCCAATCTTCTCGTAGTAACGCAACGTGTCGGCACTCAGGCCAACACGACTTGCTGCTTGACCGATCAGGTATTCGTTCATCTGATTACGCTCGTTCAAGTAAATCGCTGCTCGGAACTACGAGGTTAAGTTGATACTCGTTTCAGTAGTTCCGCATGTAGCTTTTTCTCAGGCGGCAGCGATGTAAATAGTAGTTCTCCGTCCACCGCGACCGCCGGTGTGGACAGCACTCCGAGCGCCACTGCATAGTCGATTTCAGTCACGACGTCGACCTGTCGCAGCACAACCCGGTCGGCACCAAAAGACTCACCGACTCGCGCCAATAGCTTCATTGCCCTGGCGCAGTGAGGGCAGCCGCCCGAGGTAAACAATTCTACCGTAACGGTCATATTCAAAAATTGAATCGAAATCCGGCACGAACAACATAGTCGTTTTCAAGTGCCGTGCCGTGAAGATTCTGTACTACAGGTAATTGCACGACACCCTCCACAATCCAGCGTCTTGTCACGTATTGTACGCCGGGCGACAGGTAGATTGTTGTACCGCCAGAGTTCGGGTCATCGGCGCCGTTAACACGGTTGTTGTCACGACGGACGAGATTAGCTTCGAGTACCGCATACAAGAAATCCGGAACCCCGTCGCCTAACGACTGGGGCCACAATCGGTATTGGAGGGAACCATCCAGGCGGAATTCGTCGCCCGGGTCGAAGCCGTTCGCTTCATTTCTTACGCGATAACTCGCCTGTGCATCAGCCTGAAAGTCCAGTGTTTGGTAAGTCGCGGTAACACCGCCGAACACGTCCCACGCGCCGGAACCGGATTGCAGGCCAGGCGGCAACCGACCGATTGAGTCGCTCCTGTTATCGTCGGCTGTCGGCGCCTTGAGTCCGGCGAAAGGCGCGACACGAAACGTGTGCCCCGGCTGGTCCCGTTGCACTAGCGTGTATCGAAGAAAAGCACTTGCATCACCGAGGCCACTGGACGAACGGTTGACGCGACTGCCGTTCATCGTGATATCGAGCTCCTTGTCGACATAGGGCAGAACCCCAAACAATGCGAGCCTGTGATTCAGACCATATCCCAATACGGCGATGACTGACGTGCTCGCCAGATCCCTGTCGTCCGCACCAGGACCGTCCCCCGACTGACTCACCACCACCAGACCTCGGGCAACGAATTCGTCGCCGCCGACCGGCAACGCCGTATTAAAGGTCACCGGTGCGCCGACAGCCGGGCCGAAGATAATCAGGCCAAGCGCAATTCCGAGCAACGTGTTCCGGTAGCGCACTACTCGTCGACCGTAGACATTGTCGCCTCACCGGGAGTGAACCCGGCGTTGAGGATCGCGTGCTTGACCTGCTCGAGATCGACTGTATGGTCGGCCCGCATTTCAATTCGAACCTCACCGTTTGCCAGATCAACCTGGACGCAATTAACTCCCGGCAACTTCTTGATGCTTTTCTCCACGCTGTAGGCACAAAACGGGCACGCAAGCCCAGTCACCTCGATCTCCACGACCTGATGCTCTGTGGCAAAGGCAACCGTCGACATGAAGACAAGACTCAACACCAACGGCACTATCTTCCGCATCTCACTCTCCAATACGATTTCGATTTTCATTCGAGTCATCAGCCTTCCAACCAGATCCGCAGCGGTAGTGCTGCATAGGCCGCGAAAAACCCGATCGCCCAGATGGCAACGGCTATCCAGAAAATTCGACGATTCCACATCAGGACTCGATCGCACGCAGCCTGAAGTTCTGGATCTGCGGGGCACTCGCGACCCGAGCGGAACAGGAGCCAGCCCGTCAATACAAGAAGCACGGCGGCGCCGGTAAAGACCCAGGCCTTGTGTTGGGCTATCGAAACCAATATCGGAAAGCTGGATGAAATTGCCGCGACTGTCGCCCCGAGACCGAGTGCAACGAATGCGATTGGCAGCGCACAACAGATCAGGGTGCCGGTTGACGCAAATAACGCCAACCAAGTCACGCGAGTTTCTCGTGTCTCCATATTCATTGGAAACAGCCTACAACCTGGAGTTCACTCCATGTCAAGGAGGCTCCTTTGCAGTTCTCCGATCTACGCATAGGGCATTCGCAGTGAGGCGGAGGAATCTCGAGCTGACGTGTCACCGTGGTCTTAAGGCCCTACATGAAGAGAATGGCGCGCTCGACAGGATTGACTCGGATCTGCGGCCCTCGCCCTTCGGGCGCACTCACTGCGTTCGTGCGTCTGTCGCGCGACTGCGTCGCGCTCCGATCGAACCTATGACCCCTGCCTTCGGAGTTCGCCAGATCAACAGTAAGTAAATGTTTTGTTTACCATTATGTGGCAGGACGCCCGTTGCAATCGCGGCATTGTGCACATAACTGCATGACCAAACCAAGCAAATCTCACGCACCGGTTCGCCCACGAGCAAACGGGGTTCCGCTTGTTGCGGGCTGATTCACGATACGACTGCCCTACTCTGCAGCTTTTGGGCTTCGGACATTCCGCGAAATTTGAGGGACGCATCTTCCAGCGCCGGCCAAATTTCGAACCCCGCTAGATCCCGAAATCGTCGAAAAAGACGCTGTTCTCTGGAACCCCTTTTTCAGCCAGCATTCTACGGGTTGCCGCGAGCATCGGCGGCGGGCCGCAAACATAGAATTCACAGGCTCCGAAGTCCCGGTCCTGGCCGATCAGATCCTGCAGGGCAACGGCATGGACGAATCCTGTGGGGCCCTGCCAGCCGTCCACCGACAGTGGCTCCGACAGCACGGGTTGCCATCGGAAATTCGGGTGTTGACCTTGTAGCTCATCGAATTCTCTTGCGTAGAATAGATCTGCCCGGGTGCGGGCACCGTACCAGAAGTCAATTTTTCTGCCGCTCTGCTTGTACAGGAGCTCGCTTCGTATAATGGCACGAAGCGGTGCCATGCCGGCGCCGCCACCAACAAAGATCATATCCGCATTGGACTCTCGAGCCCTGAAATCGCCCAGTGGGCCGACGATGTCCAATTTGTCCCCGGGCTGGAGTGACCACATATATGTGGATCCGACGCCCACCGGCAGCGCCTGGCTACCCTCCGGCGGCACCATCAGTCGTACATTGAGCACGATCGTTCCGCGCTCCTGCTCGCACGGTGTCGCCAAAGAGTATGCCCGCCGAGTTTCGGACTTGTTGACGTTGGTGACCTGGGCACCGACCGCCTCGCACGATCTGCTAGCTTCGGACGTCAACCCTAGCTTCGCGTACTCAAGCTTGTACCGTGGAATTATTACGTGGACATAGGAACCGGCCGCATAGTCAAAGTCGTTCTCAGGTAGCCGCAGACGAATTTCGCGGATAAACGGCGTCAGGAAACGACATTCGGCTACCTCGGCTGTGAGTTCCTGTGCCGACAGCACGTCGTCGGATATTCCAACAACCATATCGCTCGCAACTTCGGCTTGACAGGACAACCGGATTCCCTTTTTTCGTTGCGACTCTGACAACAAGCGACGATCGGCCGCCGACTCAGGCCAGTCCGGTCCGAGGTTTACGACGCAGAGCCCGCACGTTCCGCCACCTCCGCAGTTTGACGGCAATACAATGTCGTCCCTGGCCAATTCGTCGTAGAGACGGCCACCGACGTGCGAACTCACGCGTGCGACAACCTCGCCGTGCGGCGCGCACACCGCGATTTGCGCCGGAGATCGCCACCAACCGCCCGGCACCAATGCAAGAAAATCCTCGCGTCGAAAGCTATCGAAGAACAGGACCACGCCCGTGATCGAGAACCAGGCAGCAATCAGTGAAACCAGAATGACGAGGGCATTATTGAAATCTTCCCGCTCCTTGTAGTCCATGATGTGCAGCATCCAGAACACATCAAAAAGTCGCCACGTATCATTGCGACGCTCGAGAATTCTCCCGTCATCGGCCGCGATGTATAACGTCGTCGCGTCATCGTCGTCGAACGCAACGCGCCATGCGTCGCCCGAATGCCGGCGGATCTCCATGCTCGGTGCCTGAACCGGTTCGATCGACACGATCTGTCCGGGCCCCGAGTAGTCCTGCCCCGCCAGTGCCGCGGCATCCTCGGCTGTAACGACGATTCGGCTGCCGGACGTTGCATCGAACAGCTGCGATCCGCCGGCATTTTTTACCTGGTATGCAGCACGACCAAGATGCGATCTCAGTGAAATATCGAAGATCGGCGCAGCCGAAGCGGCTCGCTCGAGAATATCGCCGACGCTCAGCACATTGCGCGAAGATGCCGAAACCGGCATGACGTCGGCGACCGCCTGGTAGTGATGTCCCTGAACGTGTTCGTGGTCGAGCAGGCCCATCATAAGACCACTCAACATCCAGATGCCCACCTGGATTCCGATCGCAAGTCCGATCCACTTATGGAGTCTTCGGAACCAGATCACTTCTATCACCAATGTTCGAGTCATCGACCGGTATGACCGCCTGCTGGCGCTTCTTCAGGCTGTAGAACAGGAGCCAGACACCGGTCAACGCAAACAGGAGTCCGACGAACGCGGCCACTCTGAGTAAATTATTATTGAAGTCCGTTCGATTCTCGTAATCCATGATGTGGAACATCCACAAGAAATCGTATAGCCGCCAGAATGTGTGGCGGCGAGTAATCAGCTCTCCTGTCGTCGGCGATACATAGAAAGTCGTTTCAATCCGGTCGTCGAATCGCACCTGCCAGAGCGGCAATGGCCGTGACTGGATCTCGGTTGGCCGGGCATCACTGTCGTCAAGCAATACAGCAGCAATGATCTCGCCATCGCCGGCGTAGTAGTGCGTGGCCAGCGCCATGGCCTCACTGCGATCGATCGGCGTGCGTTCCGCTCCAGTTGTGGCGTCCAGAAGGGTACTGCCCTGCGCAGTCTTGACGATATAGTGCGGGTCGCCGCGTCGCGCTATGAACTGAACCCGGGTGGCCTGCGGATATCGTTCGAGAATGTCGCTCATGGGATAGAGCTCGGCCAGATCCTTTCCGACAGGCTCAACGACGTTCTTGACCAGGGGATCGCCATGGATGAAGTCGATGTCCACCGTTGCCATGTAAGCGCCGCTGACCATCCAGAACATGGCCTGAATACCGACAATCAATGCGAGCCACTTGTGGGCCTTGCGCGCAAGAAACGGCGCTTTCATGATTTTATTCCTGATTGCATTGTGTGACTCACGCTTGGTACCCACGCAGCAGAGCGCACTTCGCTCACTGCGGGGCGGCAGCCGCCGCCCCGCACGCTACCCGTGTCCTTACTGCCAGCGGTACGTCAGCCGAGCGTAGCCACGCCGCCCGGTGAGGTCGTAGGTCATCGTATCGGTATTGGCATCCGTCCAGGACGCGACGTAAGGGGCGCCCTCGTCGAACAGATTGTCGATTCCGACTGCAAGCCGCATGCTGTCAGAGAATTCATACGTCGCCTGCAAATAATGGTAGACAACGGAATCGATCTCCGCACCGATCGCTGGTGGCTCAGCATTGAAGTCGTCACCATCACCGATGACCTGTACGGAATAGGTTCCGCCCCATCTTTCCGCACCGACATTCAGCGACATGTAAGAGCGAAAACGAGAATAGCCTCCGTTACCGCCACCAATGTGTCCATCCAGAACGATAGGTGCCGCACCGGAAAACGGCGTGATCTCGTACTCGTTCAACAGCGTCGTCTTGAAATCGAAAGCAGCAGGCAAATCCATCAGGTCGAAGTTGTAGGTCAGCCCGAAATCAATGCCCTTGATGGTTTCCAGCCCCGAGTTGACGGGTTGCGCCGACAGGAAATTGACGTCTCCGCTCAACGAGCTCCGCGTAAAGTGCGCTGGCGAACAAAATTCATGCGCAAGATTCGGCGTGTTGTAGCAAACATCGAGCTTGGTCGAACCGGGAATTTGCGTAATCGCGTCCTCGATTTCGATGTCATAGTAGTCGAGTGTCAGCGCCAGACCTTCCAGGAACGACGGTTCATAGACGACTCCAAGAGTAAACGTGTCGGCACTCTCGGGTTCGAGCGCAGTATTGCCACCCACCGTTGTCAGGATCGTGTTGCCGAGCTGCATGAAGCCCACAGGAACGCCGTCGGCCTGGCAATTCTGGTAGACGACGTTACTGGGATCCAGATCGCTCCAGCCCGAACATGGATCGGTCGTCGTCAGGTTGCCCTCAGCGACGCCGCCGAACAGTTCATTGACGTTCGGCACTCTGAACGCGGTCGACAGATTCGCACGAATCTTCAGATCATCAATGATCTGCCAGTTGAGGCCGATCTTGAAGTTGTCGTCGCTGCCAAAGGTTTCATAGTCCGAGAATCGAAACGCCAAGTCGAGGTTGAGGTTTCGGGCAAGCGGCGCATCGACGAGAATCGGCAAGCTCGCTTCCACGTAGAACTCGTCGGACTTGACCGTACCCGAAATCGGGTCGGCCGCATTCGTATTGGCGGCGCCAATAATTACCAGTGAATCCGGGTTGCGCCAGCCCTTGTCGTTCCTGTTCTCGTAGCCAGCGGCGAGCAATACCGGGCCGGCCGGCAGATCGAACAATTCGCCCGACACGTTGGCCGAGATGCTCGTCTGCTCGTTGCCACCGGTACCGACCATCGTGAACAGAATGTAGTCCATGACCTCCTGTGTTACGTCGCCGAGGCCCAGGATATCGGCACAGGGGATACCGCCCGTTCCACAGATCGAGGTATCCAGCGTTTCGTTGAGCCTTAGCAGATTGACGATGTTCGTTGAGCCATCGATACCGGTATTGCGCCCCCAGTTGTAGGAAACATCCCAGCTCCACGTATCGGAGAACTCGCCATCGAGCCCGGCAACCACGCGCCAGGTATCTGTTTCCTGGAAAAACTGCCGGTCGCCACTTTCGGCGATGCGCCGATTTTCCAGGAATACGTCCTCGCCGGTCGGATTGGTCGGGTGGCTGGCGTCGAAAAAGATGTTCCTGATAGTGGTCGGTGAGGCAGGCTGGTCGGTCTGTCGATTTGTGTACATGACCTCGCCGAATATGCCGACCCGGTCCGTCAACTCGTGATTGCCGAATGCCGAAAACGACAGGCGTTCCAGGGGATTGACGGCGTTGAACGACTGATTGAAGTCGAAGTTGTGAATCAACGGATCGTAAATTGCGAAATCGTCACCGCTGCCATTGGGATCCTGGTTGAAGTTTATGCGCGTTCCGTCGGGCAAGAGCGCCCGGCCGCCCGTAGTACTGCTGCTGCCGAAGCAAACGAGCTGGCCATTGACCTCGGACCGGGGGCAGTCGACACGGTCAGGCATGTAAACCTCGTCTGCATCCTGATAGCTGATGTTGGCCATCAGGCTGCCACGTTCGTTTGTGACGCCCCAGGTCAGGTCGAGCTGTAACTCCTCGCCATCGCCCTCGAACGCCGCACCGGCCTTGACCGCGGCTTCGACGCCCTCGAAGTTCTTCTTGGTAATGATATTGACAACGCCGGCGACCGCGTCAGCGCCATAGATGGCCGATGCGCCGTCCTTGAGCACCTCGATCTGCTCGATGATCGAAACCGGGATCATGCTCAGATCCACGGAGGTATTCGCACCGGTCCCGCCGGCGACGATTCGTCTTCCGTTCAGCAGAACCAGCGTGCGGTTGATGCCCATGCCCCGCAGGTTGATCTGTGGCGTACCCCAGCCGTTCGACACCCAGTACGCCGATGTCTGATTGCCGCCAAAGCCAGCCGATGACGGTAGTCGCTGCAGCAGCACTTCGAGCGACGTGACGCCCGTCGCTTCGATTTCCGGAGCGCCGATTATCGTCATGGGCCCGACGCTGTTGAGGTCTTTTCGGGCAATGCGACTGCCCGTCACGACCACTTCTTCGACGGTATTGCCATCGCCCGCCAGGGTCCCCGAATCCTGTGCGCTCGCACTGACGCTGAACACGCTCGCCAGCATCGCTACCAAACCTGTCTTCTTTCTCGTATTCATGTCGTCCCCCACCTCGGTGTCACGTTCTGTCTCTTCAGCAACGTAGATCTGAATCACACGTTTGTCCGACAGTCCGCTCGAGAGTCCCGAGTCCCGCAGGAGCAGCTCCAAAGCATCGCTCAACGAATATCGACCCGATACTGCGTTGGCTTGTCGAGATTCAGCCAGGTCGTAGGGGAAAAGCATGATTGCGCCGGTTTGTTTGGCAAGGCGGTTCAACGCCTCCGCCGCATTCAAGGGCGGTATGTCAATGTCAAACAACGGCTCACCGGACGGCTCGGCGGCGATGCTCGCGGTACTCAGCATGGCCACCATCAGCCAACTCGCCAACCATCGCGTCACGCGGGCAGCCCGATGTTGCGTTCCCCCAACAACCCGTCCGGACACGCAGTTCCTCTGTCGATGTACCCGATCGGACTTGTCAATCAGATAACTACCGAGGACCGGAAAGCCGCAATAAAACTTGAACATTTTTTCTCTGCGAGCCCAGGAACCAGGGTTCTTGACCGTTCGCCAGCCGTCGATGTGCAGACGCGACAAGGTCCGCGGCTGGCGAGCCGGACGCAGCTCCGTATCGTTCGACGACCCGGTGTTACTCGTTTGCGGCAGATAGCACGACACGATCACGGCTCAAACGCGTAACACGCAACCCGAAATTTGCCTCGAGCGCGTCGAACATGGCCTCCGTCTGTCCGACCGGAAACTGCCCACCGATGCGCGTTGCACGGATTGCCGGATCGGCAATTTCGATCGTGATTGGCGTGTATCGGCTGATCTCGCTGACGACCAATTCCAGTGGATCTCCTGCGAAGGACAGCATGCCATCGCGCCACGCCAGTTTCTTGGCCAGATCCTGAGATGGGATCGTCCGCACGCTTTCCTGAATACTCCGGGCGTTCGATTCGGAGTCCGGACCGGTCTTTATCGTCGCGCTTTGCCCGGCGCTCAGCGCTACAACCGCCTCGAGGTAGTCGTCGATCTCTGTCTCAACCGATCCTGACGCCTGTGGTTCCACATGATCAACAACTGTCGACAACCCGCTAGCGGCGCGGTGTTCGTTTAGTGTAGCCAACGAAACCCGACCGTCCGTAACGGTTACATCAATGCTCTGTTCTTTCAGATACACAGAGAATGCCGTGCCAATCGCCTGCACCCGGCCGGTGCCGGCGAATACACGAAACGGTTGGTCGCTGTTATCAGCAACCGTAAAATGCGCTTCGCCACGCAGCAAGCGAATGTCGCGGAATTCTGCATGATAGTTGACCTCGATCTGGCTGTCGGTATTGAGGACAACGACGGAGCCGTCGGACAGTGTTGTCGTCTGCTGCTGGCCGATCGCGGTCGCGAACAGGCCGTTCGATTCGTGAAAAGATGACGTGCTTTGCCAGAACAGGGCAGCAATCCCGATCGATATCACAAATGCGACGAATGCCACTGACGCCAGCGCAGCCTGCACAGACAACAATCGAGTATGGCTCGCCGATTGGCCGGCGGGCCTGGCCAGCGGCACAGCAAGCTCGGTCAGGACGTTCATCTTTTCCCACAGTACCGCGAGGCTCTGGAGTTCCTCGCGATGCACGGGACTGCGGCTCAGCCACTCCTGAAGCGCCGCGATGTCTACCTGGGTCGGCGCATCGTCGGCATCCAGGCGAATCAGCCATGTCGCAGCCTCCTCGGCAATTGCGCGGCGATCGGGAAACTCGACAATTCGGTCAGTCATTGCGCACCCTTCTTGCACCTGGTCGGTACACCCTGATTCCTGCCTACCAATGTCTCATCGCCTCCACGAGCCAGCACGAACGCCCGGCACTCCAGAACGCCGCGCAGCAGGTACTTCTCCACTGAACTTACCGACAGGGACATTCTTTCCGCAATCTCCTTGTGAGCCAGGCCATGGACTTTGCGCAGCAAGTATACCTGCCTGCACTTGTCTGGCAGCGATGCCACCGCCTCGCAGTAAAGGCCCAGCGATTCTTCGGCCGTCGCCGCCTGTTCCGCGGAACTTTCACAGTCTATAACCAGCGAAGCGCCCGTTTCCTCAAGATAATCGGTGATTTGTCTTGACTTCCTGGTCAGTTTCGTAAGCGCAACGTTCTTCGCGATACGAAAGAGAAAGGCTTTCGGCTGCTCGATGTCCTTTTGCTGCTCGGCGACGTAGGCACGCAAATAGGCCTCTTGCGCCACATCTTCAATATCCTGCCGATCCGAGAAGTAGCGCGCCAGGTACTTCCTGAGGAACGCGCTGTGTTCCACGAAGGCGGCCGACACGGCCGTCAGCCCGGATGGGCTACTCAATTGCTTGGGCTTGTTTCTCATTCGTTGCCCTCCTCGAGTTCTGCTGCATCGACGGCTTGGCTAGGTTCCGAACAGGCTCGTCACACATATCGCCGAACTTCAGTGTTCATGATTGTCGCCCTCTTTTTTGACCGGTCGCGACGAGCTGTGCGTGTGAATTACCTTCCAGTCGTCGTCGACGGCACGAAACAGAAATGTCTGATAGCCACGATTGTGAATGCGCCGCTTGTCGGCTTTGACGACGGCGATCACTTCCGTATCGGCGACAGCCCAGGCGAAGGGCCCCTCCCAATGCACCTCGATGTTCGAAAAGTTCAGCTCCAGCGAATCGAGCGCGTCGCCTTCCGGTTCGACATGATTGTCGATGAGATCGCTCAGGCCGGCGTTCTGGCCGCCGCTTTCTATGTATCGGGCGCCATCGAAATCGAGAAAATGCTCCCGAAACGGCGTACCGTCCGCGGTCTCCCAGCCCCGCTCTATCGCATCGATGATCTCGACGATGCGTGACTCGTCCGTGGAATCGGCCCGCAGTTCAGCCGACACAAACAAGCACGGGACGAGTACCAGCGTTGCCAAGTAATTCGATAATCTACGTGCGTACATCTTGTTCATAGTTCACCTCGCTTGTCTTGAAACCGGGCATCGGCTCCCCAATCCAGTTGGGTTTTTCGGCACCCAATTCATCAGGCCGGCTTCCGCCGGTGTGGTGTTCCAAACTCCGGGTCCTCGCTGATACGGTACGCAACTGTTCCCTGTGGCGGTTCATACCAGCCCGGGTCACTGAAATCGTTGCGCGCCAGGTTGTCGCGGACCTTGACGGTCGTGAACATGCCGCCCATTTCGATATTTCCGTACGGACCTTTGCCGGTCATCATCGGCAGCGTGTTTCGCGGGCCGCCGTGATGACCCATGTCGATGTGGTCCTGGTGTTCGGCCATGCCGTATTCGCCCATCGCTAGGTAGCCCGGCAGAATCTTCTTGATCTCGTTTTCTATACCGCGCTGGTCGACGCCGATCGGGTTCGGGACGTCGTGGCCCATCGCATTCATCGTGTGGTGCGCCATGTGGCAGTGGAACGCCCAGTCGCCCGGCACCGCGACGAACTCGATGTCGCGAATCTGGCCGACGCCGACGATTTCCGTCGTTTCCGTGCGCCACTGGCTTCTCGGCCAGCGCCCTCCGTCGGACCCGGTCACCCAGTACTGCACGCCGTGCATGTGTATCGGGTGGTTCCACATCGACAGGTTGGCCATGCGCACCCGCACACGCTCGCCGGTGCGGGCGACCACCGGGTCAATAGCCGGAAAAACCTTGCTGTTGAACGTCCATAGATCGAAGTCCTGCATGATCGCAGGGTCCGGCCGGTACGTACCCGGGTGCATTGCCCAGTTGTGCAGCAGGAAACAGTAGTCGCGATCGACAGGTACCGCTTCGCCGTTCTTCGGGTGAATGATAAACATGCCCATCATGCCGACAGCCATCTGCACCATTTCGTCCGCGTGCGGGTGATACATGTGGCTGCCGTGTTGCTTCAGCGTGAACTCGTAGGCGAAGGTCTCCCCCGGATTGATGTGCGGCTGGTTAAGGCCGCCGACTCCGTCCATCCCGCTCGGCAGGATCAGGCCGTGCCAGTGTATGGTCGTGTGCTCCTTCAGATTGTTCGTAACGAGTATGCGCACCCGGTCGCCCTCGACAGCCTCGATCGTCGGGCCCGGCGTCGTGCCGTTATAACCCCAGCACTTGGCGCGGCTGCCCGGCGCGAACTCGTGCTCGACCTCCTCGGCGACCAGGTGAAACTCTTTTACGCCGTTTTTCATCGTGTATGGCAGCGTCCAGCCGTTGAGGGTTCTCACAGGCCGATACGAGGAACTGTTTCCTGCCACCGGAGCCCGCGGCGCTTCCTGGGCGTTTACCCCGTTGGCTACCGTACCCACTGCGGTCGCGACAGCGCCCGTGTACCCAAGGAACTCGCGTCGTGAAGTCATTGTGCACCTCCGTGATCGTGCTCGTGCTGATTTTGATCTGCGCTACTGCCCGGGTCGGGTCGGTTGTCTTTCGGCTTTTCGTGCTGCGGCGACTGGTGCGCGCCGTCGTCCTTATTCATCCGGTGACCGGAATGATCCATCGGCATGGCCGACTCTTTTTCGCCGTTCTCCGGCATTGCCATGTCGTCGTGCATGCCGCCATGTCCAGTGTGATCACCGCCGCTCTCTGCCGGCCGGACGAATTCCTCCACGTCGATGCGTTCGTCGCCGATGCTGGCCGCACTCGGCAGTGACGTGCCGACGGCGAGCGCCAGCTCTGCGCGTGCCAGCCAATAGTCACGTATGGCTTCGAGATAGCCCTGGTAAGCGTCATACTCGTCCTGCTTCAGGGCGATCAGCTCGAAAATGCCAATCAACATGAAGTTCACTTCCTCTTGTGCGCGCGCGACCGTTTCGACTCGTTGCGGTAACAGTGTCGTTCGGTACTCGTCGATTCTTGCGCGCGCGTTCTGCAGCGCTGCGTGTGCAAGGCGCACACTGTTGTCGACGTCGAGTGTCACGCGACGCACGTTGCTGACTGCTACCTGTAATTCCGCGTCGGCTCGCAGCAGTGCGTCGCGATGCTGGTTGAAGATCGGTACCTCCCAGTCGACCGTAGGACCCGAAAGCCGCGAGCCGTCAGTGTCCCGCTCGCGCTCGAAACCGACGTCGAGATCGCCCAGCCATCGGGTCCAGTTCACGACGCCGAGGCGATCCGCCAGTACATCGGCATTCGTGTGTGCGGCAGCAAGGTCGAGCCGGGAATTACGGGCGAGCGCCAGCAACTCATCGAGATCGTCTTCGGTGGCGACCGGCAACCGCAATGCCGCCGGTGCCGTCCAGGGCTCGCCGACCGACAACCCCAGCACGGTTGCCAGGGCGGTCCTCGCAGCGAAGGATGCTTTGGCCGCCTCCAGCGCGTTCAGTCGCGCCTCCGACGCCGTCGCTCGCTCCATCGCCAACTCGCGTGGCGCAAGATTGCCGGCATCGAAGAATCGCTGCGCCAGCCGTGCGGAAAGTTCGCCGGCTTTGGCGATCTGGGCCCTGAGGGCTGCCACCTGCTGTGCGCCGACGTAGTCGTAATAAACCTTCTCGGCAGCCGCCGACACGCCGAGCACATCGGCGCCAACCCGGTGCTTCATCGCCGCGAATGCGCCGCGCGACAGGCGCTTGCGTGCCGGCAGCGTGATCAGGTCGGTGAACGACACGACCAGGCCATACGTTACCTGGTCCCGCTCGCCGGCGGCGTTCGTATCCAGGAATACGCCACTCAGGATCGGGTTTCTTATGCGGCCGGCTTCGTACACGTCGGCTGCAGCGAAACCGAGGCTTGCATAACTGGCCTGCAGCTCCGGATTGTTGATGAGCGCAATGCGGATCGCGCTCTCCGCCGACAAAGGGGCTGACGTCAATCTCGCGAGCAATTCGTCGGTTCTCGCATCGACGGGCTGGCCGCGTGCCGTAACCAGTTCGTTGACCTCGCCGCGTCCCAGGTCTGCCGGGATGCTGCTACAGCCGCCGAGCAGTACGACCGCAACCAATGCGAACGGGCGCCGGAATCGCACACCGGTCCGTTGCGATTCACGCGCCAGGGGACGGCGCTCTGCAGAAATGTCGTTGCGCAATTCAGTGCTCATGATCGTGGCCGTCATGGGATTCGTCTGCGTCGGGTTGTGGTGGATCGTCACCATGCGAGTGCGTGCTGTGGTCGTGCTCAACGGCTTTGTCAGCCTGCCCGGACGCGGGTTCCATTGCGTGGTCATGAGCACCGGCGCCGTGCTCGTCACCCGCGTGGTGGCCCATGCCGGCAGCGCTAGCCAAAAACGCGTCGTATTCGTCAGCGTCGAGTGTCGGGAGCCGGGTCATGAATGCAACCACGGGCCAGATCGCATCGTCGTCGTGTGTCGCGCCCCAGGCCGGCATGCCGGTCATCCGGATGCCGTGCTTCGTCACCTGGAACAATTCCGCCGGGGTCATGCGCGCAGCCGACTCGGCGAGATCCGGCGCCGGTGGATTGAGGCCCTGGCCCATAGCTTCGGCGGCCTTGCCCGGCGCGCCATGGCAGCCGACGCACATGGCTTCGAAGTCGTTTACGCCCGCACGAACGAGTGACTCATCGCTCAGGTCGGGCACATCGATTTTCCTTGCACGCCGTTCGATGGATGCATGGGAGGTCGTCGACAGCAGCCAGTGGACTGCGCCGCTATGCGGTGCGCTTGCGCTGACATCGTAAAGGCCGGAATACGCGAACGCGATAATGCCGACGACACCGATCACCAGCACGGCGGCGAGCTTGAGTAGAGTTTTCATGGCAAATCTCTGAGAGTTAAATGGTGTCGCTGATTCGCATTCGGCCGGAGTCGAATGCGAGAACCCACGACCATTCATCGTTATCAAACGATGAACGGCCAGCCGGCCCCGGAGGGCGGCTTAACTACGCAGAGAGAATTGGAGGTCGGTAGGGTGCGTGAGGCGTCGGGCCAGCCCGAAACGCATCTGCCTTCGGTGAACGCTCAGCGCCTGCGCCAACCGAAAAAAGGCCGGTAGCGACCGACGTTACGATCGGGCTGCCGCTCGAAAGTACACACATCGAGGCGCAACTGCCGCAACACGGGCACTCGACCGAGGATCCCTGTTCTGCCTCGCCGCCGCTAGCAGCGAGATGTTTGCTGTGATCCATGCCCTGGTGATCTTGCGAAGCCGTGTTGGTGGCGTGATGCGCGTGGGCATCCGTACTTGCGGAGGCGGACGCGGTGGTCAGCGCCGCATCCATTTCGCACATAGCCCCTGCCCCGGTCCAAGCAGACAAGACGAGGACTATGGCGAACAGGCCGGCAATGGATTTTCGCGCTCGCATCATTGCTATAAGGCTAGCTCTTTCGATTGCAGAGCACAAACGGGGTGCTTACGAATTCTTCCTGGCATTTTACACAGTTTGTATATCATTGATTTCACTGCCCGCGCCGCCTCGCCAGGTAGTATTTTTCAAATCCGAATATAAGGGCGATCGAACCAGCGGCTATGCCAACGATCAGCGGGTCCGCTCCTCCCTTGATGACCAGGAAGGCAACCAGGGCCAGTGCATCGAGAAGCATCGCGACAATCAGCACCCAGGCACGGGCACCGACGTCGTCCCGAAGGTGACGCCAGACGCCCCAGTGAACAGCGATGTCCATGACGAGGTAATAAATCGCACCGAGCGACGCGATCCGGCTCAGATCGAAGAACGCCGCCAGCACAGCGGCAAGTACCACGGTATATACCAGCGTGTGCTTCTGGATGCCGCCCGGCATGCCGAAATGCCGGTGCGGAATGATATTCATATTCGTCAGCATCGCGAGCATTCGCGACACCGCAAAAACGCTCGCCAGCAGACCCGAGCTGGTGGCGATGATGGCAATGGCCACCGTGAACCAGACGCCATTGTCACCGAGTGCTGGGCGTGCTGCTTCGGCGAGCGAATAGTCCTTCGCTCGCACGATCTCGTCGATTGTCAGCGTAGAACCCACGCCGAACGCTACAAGCATGTAAACAGCGACGCAGATTCCGAGCGATATCATTATTGCTCGACCGACATTCTTGTGCGGCTCGACGACTTCGCCGCCACTGTTAGTGATTGTTGTAAAGCCCTTGTACGCGAGAATCGCGAGGGCAACGCCGGCGAGAAATCCTGTTGCCGACGTGTCGTCAACGACGCCCGTCGTTGCCGGCTCAAATGTGAAGCCCGCGGCCCACAAGGCTGCCGCCGCGAACCCGACGATGCCCAGGATCTTGATTGCTGCCGTGACCTTGGATACCGCGCCGATCAGGCGATTGCCGGCGATATTGATCAGGAACGCGACGACGATCAGGCCGACGGCCAGCAAGGGAACCAGCCATGCCTGATCTCCCGCGTCGAAGAGCTGCAGGGTATAGGTACCGAAGGTTCGAGCGACCAGGCTCTCGTTGATGATCATCGAGAATGCCATCAGCAGGGCGCAGGCGCCGGTCATCATGGTCTTGCCGTAGGCTTTTTGCAGGATCATCGCGATGCCGCCGGCGGACGGATACTTGCTCGTTACCTTTATATAGGTGTAGGCGCTGAAGGCACTGATAACCGCAGCGAGCAAAAATGCCAGCGGGAACATGGGTCCCGCGTACTCCGCGACCTGTCCGGTTAGCGCGAAGATGCCCGCACCGATCATGACCCCGGTACCCATTGCCACCGTCGCAGTCAGCGTCAGGCTGCCGGATTTGTAGTCGTTGCTCGATTCCATATTCCTGTCTCTTTATTCCGGCTACAACTTCAACCTGCGCAGACGAAGCGCGTTGCCGATGACCGAGACCGAGCTCAGGCTCATCGCCGCGGCGGCAATCATCGGGCTCAGCAGCAATCCGAAGACCGGGTACAGCACGCCTGCCGCAATCGGCACACCGGCGGTGTTGTACGCGAACGCGAAAAAAAGATTCTCTCGAATATTGCGCATGGTTGCCCGGCTCAGCAAACGTGCCCTGGCGACGCCCATCAGGTCGCCGCGCACGAGCGTGACGCCGGCGCTTTCCATTGCGACATCGGTACCCGTACCCATCGCTATGCCAACGTCAGCTTGTGCGAGTGCCGGCGCGTCGTTGATGCCGTCGCCAGCCATGGCGACGACAGAGCCGGCTGCCTGCAGTTCGCGGACGACGCGATTCTTGTCCTCCGGCGAGACGTCGGCATGCACCTCGTCGATGCCGATCTGGCGTGCAACGGCTTCGGCGGTGCCACGACTGTCGCCTGTCAACATCACGACCTTGAGGCCGGCCTGGTGCAGCATGCGTATGGCCTCCGGCGTCGACTCCTTGATCGGGTCGGCCACGCCAACGATGCCGGCAGGCCTGCCGTCGATTGCGACGAACATGACCGTTTGACCGTCGGCACGGTGCTTTTCGGCGGCGTCCGCGAGCGCGAAATCCTCGGCGCCGAGCCGCTTCATAAACTTGCTGTTGCCGATTGCAACGGCGGCGCCGCCAACTTGGGCCTTGACGCCTTCGCCGGTTACCGATTCGAAGTCGCTGGCGGACGCGATCTCCAGTGATCGAGCCGCGGCGCCCTCGACGATGGCCTCGGCCAGCGGGTGTTCGCTGGCTCGCTCGACAGATGCGACGAGGCGCAACATTTCATTCTCGTCGTGCCCACCGGCCGCTTCGACCATGACCAGCTTCGGCCGGCCCTCCGTCAGCGTACCTGTCTTGTCGACGACGACGGTGTCCACCTTCTCGAAGGTCTCGAGTGCTTCGGCATTCTTGATCAGGATACCGTTCTGCGCACCTTTGCCGGTACCGACCATGATCGACATCGGTGTGGCGAGGCCGAGCGCACAGGGACAGGCAATGATCAGAACCGCAACGGCGTTGACGATGGCGTAAGCCATCGCGGGCGCGGGCCCCCAGATCGACCAGACGATGAACGTAATGATCGCGATGACGACGACGGCCGGTACAAACCACGCCGCAACGAGATCGGCCAGCTTCTGAATCGGTGCCCGGCTGCGCTGCGCTTCGGCGACCATGCGCACGATCTGTGACAACAAGGTATCGTCCCCGACCCGGGTAACCTCCATGATGAGGCTGCCGGTCCCGTTGACGGTACCGCCGATAAGCTTGTCGCCCGCACGCTTCTCGACCGGAATAGGCTCACCACTGACCATCGACTCGTCGACAGAACTGTGACCGTCGACGACCGATCCGTCGACCGGAACCTTCTCGCCCGGCTTGACGCGCAGGCGGTCACCCGGTGCGAGATCGTCGAGCGATACTTCCTGCTCGCTACCATCGGGTGAAATCCTGAGCGCGGTTGGCGGCGCGAGTTCGAGCAACGCACGTATCGCGCCCGACGTTTGGCTGCGAGCCCTCAGTTCGAGCACCTGGCCGAGCAACACCAGCGTCGTGATGACGGCGGCCGCCTCGAAGTACACGGCCACCTCGCCCGCGGCATTCTGAAATGCCTGCGGAAAGATGCCCGGCATTGCGACTGCGACGACCGAGTAGACAAAGGCGACGCCGACGCCGAGCGCAATCAGCGTGAACATGTTCAGGTTCATCGTTCGAACCGAGTTCCAGCCACGCACGAAGAACGGCCAACCGCCCCAAAGCACCACGGGCGCTGCCAATGCGAGTTGCGCCCACTGGCGCCACGCGCCCGGCAACAGGTGCTCCAGCGGGTGGCCAGGGATGATCTCGGCCATCGCGTAGACGAACAGCGGCAAGGTCAGCACTGCGCTGACCCAGAAGCGCCGCGTCATGTCGTCGAGTTCGCTGGTGTCTTCCTCGGCGCTCGCGACGACCGGTTCCAGCGCCATGCCGCAGATCGGGCAGCTGCCGGGATGATCGCGAACGATTTCCGGGTGCATCGGGCACGTGTACTGCGTCTTGCGTACCGGCACATCGGCGCGCTCGAGCGCCATACCGCACTTGGGGCAGGAGCCCGGTTTGTCCGACTGCACCTCGGGGTGCATCGGGCAGGTCCAGGTCGCGCTCATGATTGTTCTCCTTCGAAGCCGGCGATGATCGGGCAATCGGGCCGCTCGTCGCCGCTGCACTGGTGCGCCAGGTGCTTCAGCGTGTCGACCATTGACTGCAGCTCGGCGATCTTTTGCTCGAGTTCTGCAATGTGTTCCTTGGCCAGCCGCTTGACGTCGGCGCTGCTGCGATTCTGGTCGCGCCACAGCGCCAGCAGGTTCGCGATCTTCGGCATCGGGAAGCCGAGATGTCGCGCACGCTGGATGAAGCGCAAGGTGTGCAGGTCGCGTTCGTCGAAATGGCGGTAACCCGAGCCCGTGCGCCCGGCCGGCTCGATGAGGCCGATCTGCTCGTAATAACGAATACGCTTGGCGGTAACGCCGGTGGCGGCCGCCGCCTGACCAATGTTCATGGCCTGATCCTCCAGAAAAAGCCCTGGTAGGGCAGGCATTACGATAAACCTTCCCCTTATGGGAAGGTCAAGCTTTTTTTGTGCATGACACGCTGCGCGACACTCGTAATTGGCCGTCCATGCTCCGACGAGTTGCGCAACGTCAATAGCGCTGACCGGACTCGGCCGGCTGACTCGCTGCTCCCGGTCGCGCGCAATGGCAGGCGGTCGGGTTCGGGTTGCGGCGCGTTTCGCGGCGACCGGTCTCCGGGCCACCGCAATCACGCACTTCAACCCTTTCGATCAACGGGCACAACTCGTCGTCGCGCCTTGCCGGGTCGTCAATGGTCCGCCACTGCTGGACTGCATCGGCCATTCGGGATTCCATCGTCTGCAATTCGGCAATCCGGGCCCGCACACGCTCGAGGCGTCGCTTGACCAGCGATCTCACCTTGTCGCAAGGCATCGCCCCTGCATCGACGATATCCAGCTGTACCCTAGGGCAGGCGGGTGATAGGCAAGGTCAGAAGACGTCACGAGGTCCGTTGTTCCGTTGAGTTGCGTATGCGGCGAGATCGCTGCGTTGATCCGTCAGCTGTCCCAGTATTTTCCATGCCCAGTCGCCAGACCTGATGCCCTTTAGATTCCTGTCGCTCCATTCCGATGAAGGTGCATCATTGTCCGGTCGGCCCGCTGCACCCAACTGACCAATTGGAGGCGCAGCACTTGAAACGCTTTCGTTAAACACCGTTGATGGTTAGCTACTTTCCGCCCGTGCCGACCTTTTCGCTGCTCACCGCTCGATTTGCCGTGGCCGTGCGACTGGTGGGGTGATGTATAGAGCAGAGGCGTGCTGCGTGTCTGCGACCGAAACATATGCTTCTGCGATGAAGACGAGATCAGCTCGGTTTGTTGCGGTCCGCAGTGCTTCCGTCGCGCCGTCCAATTCACAATATGTCGGAAAGTTCTTCGTTACGAACACCGATGCACTTCGACCGTAGCGTGCACTACGTTCAGTGCAGACGGGATCAGACCTTTGTAGTGTTCGGGTGGTTGTGGATCGTGGCTGACCACGGCCAGTTCAATTGAGTAGATCCCATGACCAATCCGCCAAACGTGTAGGTCGGTCACTCGATCCGACGACTCGACCTCGACAGATCTCCGGACGGAAGACAAGACAGCATCATCTGCTTGTCGGTCTAAGAGTACCCGTGATGATTCGCGGATTAGTCCAAGAGACCAACGCGCCACCAGTATCGCCCCGACGATGCCCATGGCGGGATCGAGCCAGTTGGCGCCCCAGTGCTTGCCGGCCAAGAGCGCGGCGATCGCCAGCAAGGATGTCAGAGCGTCCGCGATCACATGCAAATATGCCGCTCGGAGATTGTGGTCATGATGATGGTGGTCGTGCGAATCACCATGACCATGGTCATGTGGCGTGGACATCAGTATCCAGGCGCTGACTCCGTTCACGACCAGACCAACGACCGCAACGATCAATGCCTGGTCGAATGCGATCGCGCGCGGCGCAATGAAGCGGCTCACGCTCTCCGTCACCATGATGCCAGCGAACCCCAAAAGTAATACGGCACTGGCGAAACCGGCCAAGCTGTTGACCTTGCCAACGCCAAAGGCAAACCGGGGGTCTGCTGCAAACCGTCTTGCGAGCACATAGGCGAGCAGCGCGATACCGAGCGCCGTTGTGTGCGAAGCCATATGCAAGCCATCGGCGAGCAATGCCATGGATCCGTACGCCACACCGGTGACGAGCTCGATCACCATCATGATGGCCGTTAGCACCACCACCCACAGGGTGGGCCGTTCACCGGACTTCTCTTCGTCGTGTCGAAAGATATGGTCGTGTTGCCACGCGGCTAAATCATGAGTGTGCACTGCCCTTCCTTTGTTCGATCATTGATTAAAGCAGAAGTCGTATCCTAACAAGCACTAGACCCGCGCTCGTGGGTCTGTTGAGATATCTAGTACTTCGTCGTCTTGCAGCAGATTATTGTTGTAAAGCAACTGCCGAGAGTCGCCAGCCCGGACAGGTTGGAAACTGCCCGGAATTTGGCGGGAGGTCGCTTGGCCGGCGGCGATACCCAGTGGGTGAAAGATCTTGAATACAGCCAGTTGTTACAAGCCTCCGTCGGCGCCGTGCGATACCCTCTTTCCTGGTAACAATCAGGGGATTCGGTATGACCGGTGACTTTATACCCGCGCTCCGGTTCAAGGCATTGACGCGATTCTACGATCCCATCGTGCAACTCACCACCCGCGACTCAACGGTGAAGCAAGCGCTCATCGATGCCGCGCAGGTACCTGAGAACGCAACCGTGATCGATGTTGGCTGTGGTACCGGCACACTTGCCATCCGCTTGAAACAGCGGCATCCATCGGCGCAGGTGATCGGGCTCGATGCAGATCCGGCCATTCTACGGCTGGCCGAGGTCAAGGCCCGTAAAGCAGCTGTCAATATTACATTGGTCGAAGGCAACGCCACTGCCTTGCCGTTTGACGACGCGTTCGCCGACCGCGTGGTGTCCAGTTTGTTCTTCCATCATCTGCAGCGCGACGGAAAACGCCGAGCGTTTATTGAGATCATGCGCGTGCTGGCGCCCGGGGGCGAATTGCACATCGCAGACTGGGGCACGCCGGAGAATTGGCTCATGCGCCTGCTATTCTTTCCCGTCAGAGTCTTGGATGGTTTTGCCAATACCCGCGACAACGTCCAAGGCCGGATTGCGGCGATGCTCAAGGAAGCGGGTGCAGACAGTGTGGATGAAACAGCGAGGTTTGCGACCGTTTTCGGCACGTTGACATTGCTTACCGCGAGCAAACCACACACGAATTGAATGGCTACGGCGCGCTAAAGAACAAGCATCTGTACTATGCATCGTCGACGTCACCGACCTATTGTCACTGGCATTTCCCGCCAGGGCCGCAGGTGTAATATCTGAAGAACCGCCAACATGGGGCCTGCATTGCTGAGAGGCCTTCACAATACTGGGGATCGGCAGGGCCTGCGGCTTTTCTGATCGTCCGTAACCGCGGCTAGAGTGCGTTGATGACGCGTTTGAGCTTGTCGCGAACCGTTTCTGCGATGGCCGTCAGATCAGCATTGTCGACCGCCTGCATCGATGCTGCGGGATCGACCGCAGCAACCTCGACATGGCCGTCGTCGGTTGTTCTTACGATGACGTTGCAGGGCAGCATGGTGCCAATTTTGTCCTCCGCCTGTAGCGCCTGATACGCCAGCGGCGGATTACAAGCACCAAGGATACGGTAGTCGTGGACGTCCTTGTCGAGCTTCTTTTTCATCGTGGCACGAACGTCTATCTCGGTCAGGATGCCAAATCCCTCGTCCCGCAGAGCGTCGGTCACGCGGGCAACCACGTCGTCAAAGTGCTCCTCAGACAGAATCTTCGCAAAATAGTAACTCATCTTTTTCCTCTCGCTGTACAAGTCATCGAAACGGCGCGCCTTTCACGATCAAGCTTTGTGTCTTGAGCGGACCGGGCGGGTACCGGGCGGCGTCAGATTGCCCAGCCGCTTGGCACAAACCGGCGGTCAGTGCTCATGGTCGTGTCCGTCATCATCTGGAGGCTCTGTCTGATCAGCCATTGGTTCGTCGTGGGTGTGATCGTCGTGACCGTCGCTGGTGGGGTTGTGCTCGGTGGTTGAACCCCCATGGTCGTGCTCATCCGCCGGCGATACGGAGTCATTCTCACCGTGGGCATGTGGGCCGTTGTCGTCTGCCGCATGGTGCCCCATCCCTTGCGCACTGGCGAGGAGCGCCTGATAGCCTTCGGCGTCAAGATCGGGAAGTGAGCTCATGAAGGCGACCACCGGCCACAAGGCGTCATCGTCGTGTGTCGCCCCCCAAGCAGGCATGCCGGTCATCTTGATGCCGTGCTTTGTGACCCAGAAAAGCTCTGCGGAACTCATATGCGCCGCGGATTCGGCTAGATCCGGTGCCGGTGGATTGAGACCCTGACCCACCGCCTCGGGTACCCGACCGGGGGCGCCATGACAGCCCGCACACATCGTATCAAAGTCGTTCACGCCAGCGCGCACGAGTGATTCGTCAGTCAAATCCGGAACGTCCACTGCGCCGGCGCGTCGTTTAATAGAGGCATGTGACGTCGTCGATAGCAGCCAGCTAACAGGACCACTGTGAGACGCGCTGGCGCTGACATCATAGATGCCGGAATGCGCGAACCCTATGGCTCCGACGGCGATGAGCACGATCACACCAAGTAGTGTCATCAGTAGTTTCATTGACTTCTCCGCGGTTGTTGTTCTGCTGTATTCGTGATCATGGGACCTCCACCCCGCACCACAAACCGCCCGCGAGAACACCCTCGTTTGTGCGGGCTGCGTGTCACTAGTGCCAATGGGCACGACACCCGCATGTCATTCACGTCCGGGCGGCGCCAGCTGATTCCAGGTTGTCCAGGTGCCATCATACTGTGGCCCGATTACCTGGTCCGTCCCGGCTGGCACGACGATCGATCGCTGCGTGTCAGTCGTCGATGGGTGGATTCGTCGATTTCAAGCCAGGAACCCTTTTGCGGCAGCCTACAACCTGTACCCCGCATCAAGGTCAAACTTTGGCATAACCCGACAACTGGTGCCGACCCATGCAATACTGAACCGCGCCGACCGTTCTGGGAGTAACGCACTGGTCCCGAGTTCAATGTCGTCGTGCTCGAACACGCTCGCCATACGGGCAATCTCGCCGGCGGGGTACCGGTGAACACGGGCCAGGTGACGTCAGTTCGCCACTGCTGCAGCAACCTCCGCCTCGTCGAGTCTGAAGAACCGCGCGACGCTGAGCGCCCCACGCCGTCGCTAATGTCTTGTATGCTGGACGTGATCCTGCTAAATGACCGCGATCCCAGTCCTTAGAGCCAGACCCTTATGAGAAAAAACAGACCCCTGGCCCAGGCAGACTGCCAACCTACCTGGAGCCTAATGCTTGGGTTGCTTGTTACCGCCCATACGTTGACCGCTTGCAGCGAACCGCCGGCCGTCACGGTCATCGCATCGCCGGCCGGTCCCGGCAGCGCAGAACCGCACCTCGCGCACAGCCCCGATGCCAACACCTTGGTCCTGAGCTGGCTGGAACCCGAGGGGGACGAGCATGCACTACGCTATTCCATCCTCGCCGATGATCAATGGGGTCCTGCCCGGACGGTGGCACAAGGCGCGAACTGGTTCGTCAATTGGGCCGACTTTCCGTCCGTGACGCCCGTTTCACGCGATTTCTGGGCAGCCCACTGGCTGGTCAAGCGACCCGGTGGCAGCTACGCGTACGATGTCGCCGTTGCCCTCTCCAACGATGGGGGTCGGTCCTGGAATCAATCCATCACGCCTCATGATGATGACACCGCCACCGAGCACGGTTTCGTGAGCCTTTTCCCCTGGGAGGACGGCGTCGGTGCGATCTGGCTGGACGGGCGCAACATGACCGAAGGTGGCCACGGCACCCAGGCAGGCGGAATGACCTTGCGCTCTGCCCTGATCACACCGGCTGCCGTGGTCACTCAGCCCCAACTGATCGATGAACTGGTGTGCGACTGCTGCCAAACGGACATAGCCATGACCGCAGACGGGCCGGTCACCGTCTACCGGAATCGGACCCAGGACGAAATCCGCGATATCTATGTCGCGCGGTACGTCGACGGGAGCTGGCAAACCGGCATGCCCGTGGCCGACGATGGCTGGGATATCAGCGGTTGTCCGGTCAACGGGCCGGCGATTACCGCTAACGGGGACGCGGTGGCCGTTGCGTGGTTTACCGCCGCCAACAACGCCGCTCAAGTACGTATGGCCCGTTCAACGGACGGTGGGGCCACCTTCTCCGCGCCCATCGATCTCGATGTCGAGCAGCCCATTGGGCGCGTGGACGTTGAGTTCCTAGCCGATAACCAGGCCGTGGTCAGCTGGCTGCGCAAAGACGCGCGTGGTCAAGGCGAGGTGGTCGCGCGGTCAATATCCCGCGACGGCGACCTGGGTGATCTGCAAGTGATCGCTGAAACCAGCGCCGCACGGCCGTCGGGGTTTCCACAAATGGTGCGCCACGGTGATCGTCTCGTGTTCGCCTGGACCGACACCTCGGAGGATGACTCTACCGTCAACACGGCGGCCTTTCCAATCGCGTTATTTGACTGACGGGGGCCGTGTTGACCGGTCTTGATCACATTGTGGTGACGTCCTCGAGCTTGACGGCAGCCGGTGAATAGCGGTGTCTGTCGCAGGCAAGGCTGCGCGCACGATGACAGCCCCGCCCGCCTTTCGTCTCTACCTGTGGTCTCACCGTGCCCTTTATCTAGGGTTGAGTCCGGACAACGATGTACACAGTCATCACGCGGCGCAACTGTGCGTCTCGTTGGGTGAACCGCTTCGTTACCGTACCGATTCGCATTCGCGCTGGTCAACCGGTTTGGGCGTCCTTATCCCGCCGGACCATCCGCACCAACTCGACTCCGGCAGCGCACGTATTCTGGCGTTGTATTGGGAACCTGAAAGCGACGACTATCCACTGAAGGACGCGGCGCACACGGTGCAGCCCCTCTCGTTGACCACCAGTGCATGTGACACGCTCCGGTCGCTGATAGATCGTCAAGTCGATGCTGACCGCGCGTGGTCGGTATGCGCATCGGCACTCCGCCTCAGCACACATCACCAATCGATCCTCACGGATGCCCGCATCCAAACCGTGGTCGAACGGATTCGCAGCCAACCCCATCGGACCTACACCGGTCAAGAGCTTGCGGACCTTGTCAGTCTGTCACCCAGCCGCTTGCGCCACTTGTTCAAGCGCGATTTGGGTGTACCGGTTCGCCGTTTCATCGTTTGGTCGCGATTGCGGGCCGTCATAGAAGACGCGCTCAAGGGTTCCAGTCTGACCGAGGCGGCTCATGCCGCATGATTCTCGGATTCTGCGCATATGAGTCACGCGTTTCGCCGCATGTTCGGTTTTGCGCCGTCGGCGCTGTTTTCGACCGACCGGCCGAAGTCCGTCGTCATCGTTGACGATCAACCCTAGGCGCTGCCTAGCCGCGTGATGTCCTGGACAATGATTGACCTATATGCAGCACATACCTTTTAAGATGCGTAAAGGATGCCGACACAGGATTGACCGACATGCGCGTCATCGATATTGCGCGACGAGCGGACGTCTCACCGGAAACCGTCCGCTACTACACACGATTGGGACTTCTGACGCCGACTCGCGATCATCGATCCTCGTACAGACTGTTCAACGAGGAGGACTATACCCAACTGCTGTTCATCCGCGACGCCCGCGCGCTGGGGATGTCCATCAATGATGTGCAGACGATAATCAGGGCTGCACACAAATCTCGCGTATCACATCCGGAGATCGTTGCGTTGTTTCAAGCACGTCTTGGCGCATTGCGAAAAAGAATAAGAGCGCTGAAACGGGTTGAGCACCGCTTAACGCGCTTCATTCACGAATGGGAATCGTTGCCGCGAGGGGCGCCCACAGGCCGTGGCATTGCGAAATTGATCGCGGCGTGGCCCGAAGAGTCCCGACATTGATCACTGGCCGGCTCTAACCAGGCCATAAGAAGTTACAGCCAAAGCGAACTCTCCGCCAGGAAAAAACGGTGGACCCCCAAGGAGGATGCAGTGAAAGCGCAAGATGTCATGACGCCCAACGTGATTTCAGTCAGCGAAGACACTACGGTGCCCGAAATCGCAACCACCTTGCTAAAGTGGCGCATCAGCGCCGTGCCTGTCGTCGATGCGAAGGAACGCCTCGTCGGGATCGTGAGCGAGGGGGATCTCGTGCGTCGTGTTGAAACGCAGACCGACCGGGCACTGCCCTGGTGGCTTGCGGCGTTGGGCGATGCGGATGAGCGCGCAACCGACTATGTGAAATCGCACGGTCATCTTGCCAAGGACGTCATGACACGATCGGTGGTGACGGTGGAAGAAGACACCAGCGTGGCGGACATCGCCAATCTGCTGGAGGCACACCGTATCAAGCGGGTACCGGTCCTCCGTCATTCCAGCGTTGTTGGCATTGTGAGCCGCGCGAATTTGCTGCATGGCTTGGCGTCTGCAGATCCGACGTCACCGCCCAGCGAGGACGATCGCGAACTTCGTGCGGCCGTATTGAACCGGCTGCGCAACGAAGCGGGGGTAGGGCTGGCCTCACTGAACGCGACGGTTTCCGATCGCGTTGTCCATCTGTGGGGGACGGCGCTTTCCGAGGCGCAGAAAGACGAAATTCGTATCGCGACGGAATCGGTCGCCGGTGTTGCTGCGGTGGAAGACCACTTGACCGTTCTGCCGCCGTTGTACCGTCAGTGGCTAACGAACAAACGCTAATGGCAACGCGATAACCACGACGGTGCAGGCTGTTCATGTGCCGGTTGCGCGCAATCGCAGCGTTCTCTTCCGACGACTCAACGTGTCTGCTGCGTTGTACAGGACGGAGTCAGTGACCATGCGCGCCGGTCTCGTGCGCCGGCTCGACGCTGCGGCGCCGCGCCAGGTAGAACCTCTCAAAGACAAATATCGCCGCAATCGCGGCAACGGCAATCACCACGATCATCGGGTCGGCGGCGCCTTTGATGATCAAGAATGCAACCAGCGCCGCCGCGTCCATTGCAATGGCGGACATGAGCACCCAAGCCTTCGCTTGCACATCCTCACGCAGATGTCGCAAGACCCCCCAGTGAATGGCAATGTCCATGACCAGATAGAAGATCGCACCCAGCGAGGCGATGCGACTTAGATCGAAAAACGCCGCCAGAAACGCTGCAGTCACCACCGTGTAAACCAGCGTATGCTTCTGAATATCCCCGGGCATGCCGAAGTGGCGGTGCGGAATGATGTTCATGTCCGTCAACATGGCAAGCATTCGGGACACGGCGAAAATGCTTGCCAGCACGCCGGATGAGGTCGCCACAATGGCGATGGCGACGGTAAACCAGACACCGTAATCGCCGAGCGCCGGCCGGGATGCTTCTGCCAGGGAGTAATCCTTGGCCTTCACGATTTGATCGACGGTCAAAGTAGAGCCGACACCGAGTGCCACCAGCATGTACACCACGACACAAATGACGAGCGAGATCATGATCGCCCGCCCCACGTTCTTGTGCGGATTCTCCACCTCGCCGCCACTGTTCGTGATCGTCGTGAAGCCTTTGTAAGCCAGAATGGCGAGCGCCACGCCGGCCAGAAAGCCGGTAGCGGACGTATTATCGGCCAGCCCACCCGCGGCCGGCTGGAATGACCAGCCTGCCGCCCATAGCGCTGCAAGCGCAAACCCTAGAATCCCGAAAATCTTGATCGCCGCGGTGATCTTCGAAATGGCACCGATCAGCTTGTTGCCGGCGATGTTGACCAGAAAAGCGAGCACGATCAGGCCGACGGCAAGCACCGGCACCTGCCAGGCGGGGTTGTCCACTCTGAACAATTGCAGAGTGTAAGTGCCGAAGGTTCGCGCCACCAGGCTTTCGTTGATGATCATCGAGAAGGCCATCAACAGCGCACAGGCGCCGGTCATCATGGTATTGCCGTAGGCCTTCTCAAGGATCATCGCGATCCCGCCGGCAGACGGGTATTTGCTCGTGACTCTTATATAGGTGTAGGCACTGAAGCCGCTGATGATCGCGGCGAGCAGAAAGGCCAATGGAAACAGATCGCCGGCATACTCGGCGACCTGTCCGGTGAGTGCGAAAATTCCGGCGCCGATCATGACCCCAGTGCCCATGGCTACCGTGGCGGTCAGGCTAAGGCTCCCCGATTCGTATGTACTGCTCATGCGATTGATACTTTACTGTTCGTCGTGCGCTCTGCGCCTTATGCCACGCTAGTGGCGTATTGATTGTCGGAGAGCGAGGGTGCTTTGCCGCCGATACTTAGCCCAGGGAACCACCAGTCCGACAGTACTGAGCATCAACCCGAACAAGATAGCGTATTGCGCGAGGGGACTCATGGCGGTCCGCCGCGGTAGTTTCCGGTGATCATCGTCGCAACATATCGGGCTTGGGCCAAGTATTCACGCATTTTGGATCTCCTCTCCTTGTGCCTCCCTCTGTGTCAATGTACTAAAACCAAGCGCGAATGCCGATGACCAGCGACGTCACCGACGTCGGTTCGCCGTCGAGTCGCGAGAAATCGGCGGTATCGCCGTAGAGTTTTTCCCAGGACACACCGATGTAGGGTGCGAATTCGCGCTTGAACTCATAGCGCAACCGAATACCCAGCTCCGTGCTGTTGAGACCGCTGCCGAGCCCCAGTTCGGGAATGTCGGAGCCCGCCGCATTCAGTTCGAGGCGCGGCTGCACGATCAGGCGCTGCGTGATCCTGAGGTCGTACTCTGCCTCAATGCGCGCCGTGACATCGCCTTCGTCGCTGACGAACAACGCGCTGTCCCATTCGAATTCGTAGGGCACGACGCCCTGTAGGCCGAGTACCAGATGGCTGCGGAACGGATTCGGCTCGAAATCGTGACGCACGCCGAGCTGCCAGTCCCAGAACGGGGCGAATCGCCGGCTGAAGAGTGCCTGCAGCTCAGCACTTTCCGGCGACTTGCCTTGTTCACCCTCGCCCTCGGTCTTGATCCACAGGCGATTGAAATCGCCGCCGTACCACCCCTGCAAGTCCCAGACGTAGGTATCGACCTCGTCGGCAAAGCGCGTCTCGAGACGATCGCTCAAGACCATCCAGAAGGGTTTCTGGTCCGGAATCGGATTGGGCCAGTCCTCGGGCGTGCCGGCCGGTTCGTAGCCCCACGCCCATGGGCTCGCGAGGAGCGCTGCGGCGGCCAATAGATGTCGTCGTCTCATGATGGCCTCCCTAGCTGACGCGGACCACACGGAACATACCCATGTCCATGTGATAGAGCAGATGACAATGAAACGCCCAACGGCCCGGCGCATCGGCGGTAATCAAGGCCGAGACCCGAGCCGCCGGCATCAGATTGATGGTGTGCTTGCGCGGAATCTCCCGACCGTGCCCGTTGTCGAGCTCCATCCACATGCCGTGCAGATGAATCGGATGATTCATCATGGTGTCGTTCACCATGATCAGCCGCAGCCGCTCGCCGTAGTGAAACTCGATCGGTCCGTCCACTTCGTGGAACTGCTTGCCGTCGAAGGACCACATGTAACGCTCCATGTGGCCTGTCAGATGCAATTCGATTTCTCGTGCCGGTGGCCGATCGTCATAGTCATCGTCCAGTCGTTTAAGGTCGTTGTAGACCAGCACCCGGTGTTCGACTTCGGCGAGGCCCGTGCCGCGTTCGCCGAGCCGGTCGCGCTGCACCTGGGCGACACTGATGTTGCCCGGGCCGTGGGTATCCGGTCCGTGGCGCGCAATGATCGGTCCGGTCGAGCCTTGCATGACCATGTTGGCGCCGGCGCCATGGTCGCCGTGGGCCATGCCGTGGCTCGAATCCTGCCCACTCCCGCCGGCGCTGTTCATCGCACCCATCGCGGCGTGATCCATGCCGTCCATGTCCGCCATGTCCATGCCCATGTCCACCATCGTCAATAGCGGTCGCTCGCGAAGCGGGGGAACAGGGGCACGAAGACCGGGCCGGGTCGCCAGAGTGCCGGCGGCATAACCGCTGCGATCCATGGACTCCGCCATCACGGTATAAGCTTGGTCGGTTCCGGGCTCGACAATGACGTCATAGGTCTCGGCAACCCCGATCTGAAACTCATCGGTCTCGACGGGCTTGACGTTCTGGCCGTCTGCGGCCACCACGGTCATTGGCAGTCCGGGGATGCGGACGTTGAAGTACGACATCGCCGAACCATTGATGAAACGCAGACGCACACGCTCACCGTGCTCGAAAAGGCCAGTCCAGTTGCCAGCCGGATGCAACCCGTTCATCAGGTAGGTGTAGGTGGCGCCGGTGATGTCGGCAATGTCCGTCGGCATCATGCGCATGCGGTCCCAGGCGAGTTTCTGCGACCAGGCCTCACTTCGCGACATTCGGGGCTTGCCATACAAATCCGTCAGCGTGAACTGCTGGTAGTTGTAGTAGTCGCTCATTTTCTTGAGCTTGGCCATTACGTCATGCGGGTCCTCGAACGTCCAGTCCGAGAGCATTACGACGTAGTCGCGGTCGTAATGCATGGGATCCGCAGTCTGCGGATGTACGACCAGCGGGCCATAGACACCGGACTGCTCCTGCAGGCCGGAATGACTGTGGTACCAGTACGTGCCGCTTTGTTTGACCGGAAAGCGATACTGGAACGTGGTGCCCGGCTCAATGCCGCGAAAGGTGACGCCCGGCACACCGTCCATCTCGAACGGCAACAGGATGCCGTGCCAATGAATCGACGTGGAGTGGCGCATGTGATTGGTGACATTCAGCACCACGTCCCGCCCTTCGTACCATTCCAGTAGCGGTCCCGGCACACTGTCGTTGATGGTCATGGCATTGCCTCGACCACCGGCGATATCGAACGCCTGTTCGCGAATGGCCAGATCGAAGACCAGTGCTGATTGCGCATCGGCGGGTTCGGATCGCGTGACCGCCGTGTTTCTCGCCCAGGCGGGTATCCACGCATCAAAGGCCAATACGACGCCCGCTGCGCCGGCACTTTTCAAGAATTGGCGACGTCCTGGTCGGTGTTGTTGTGGCATGAGTCTCCTTTTTCGTCGTGTCGTCAAGATCAACAGCAAGGCGTGGTGGGGTGTGGTCCGTAAGATTAGTGAATCCGGACGCAATACATGCCGCGCCGACGCGGTCCGCAGCTGCGCCGGCGCCTCAGGACGGCTGCGAAAAACCAACGGATACGCCGACCCGTATTGGTTTTCCGATAGACGTACCGTACCCGTGGCGGGGGAACTCCACCGTCACGTCGAATCCCTGAGTCGTGTGGGCCTAGCAGATCACCGTGCCGTCAGTCTGCAACCTGTACCCAACATCAAGGTCAAGATTCGGCGGACACGGCGGCGATGGGCAAGCTCATGCTGATCAGCGCCAGCAGAGCTTGCGGGTGCTAGTCAGACAAGGCCTGTCGACTCGCCTCGCTGGGCTGTGGACAATGACAGGGGGTTGGTTGTGGGTTTCGGCGCGTCTGACGCCGGGCGCTATCCGGACTGCCGCAGATCTCGACCTCGACCCGCTCAATCAGGGGGCAGTATTCCCCGTCCTGCGGCACCGGCTCGTCCATGGTCCGCCACAGCCTGACTGCCTTGGTCATACGGGCTTCCGTTGCTTGCAATTCAGCGATCTGCGTTTGTACGCGCTCAAGCCGCCGCTTGACGAGCGACTTGACCTCGTCACACGGCGTCGCACCCCGATCCACGGTTTCGAGGATGCCCTTGATGTCACCAATCGTAAGTCCGAGCGCTTGCGCCTGGCGGATAAACTCGACGCGATGTACGTCGGCCAATGAAAAACAACGATAGCCATTTTCCGGGTCACGTCTTGGACTTAACAACTTGGACCGCGCGTAATAGCGAACGGTCGCGGGGGTTACATTGGCGCGTTTGGCAACGTCGGCAACGTGCAATGCGCCGTACGGTGGTGCCGACAAGGATTGGGTTGACATGATTTGGGACTCCTTCAATGGGTAGCTGAACGGCAGGTCTAAGCCCTGTCACTCTCATCCGCCCTGTGGCGGCAGTGGTTGCACTGAAGGTGGCCTAAATGCGCAGGCGTTCCGTCAAGAGATAGACTGGCGGTGCGGCTCTGTGTCGCAGTGTCGTCGGTAGTGGAGGCGCGCCGTCAACCAACACCACCGGTCTCAGCACATCAGGTGCGACCGGTAGGGCCAAATTCAGGTCGAGCTTGGGCAGTTCTGGCTTTCGAGCTGTCAGAACGGCGCCCAGATCGCAACAGCAATCCGCCTCGGACATTGGCGCCTGCGCGTCGGCATTCGGGCAGTCATCGTGCGGGGCAGCCGCCAATTCCGCCGGCGGTGCAACCGCAGCGAAGGTTGTCGCACAGGGCGTGACGAGGATTCCGAACCACGCCAGCACCATCACGCTGAGCACGGCCGCCGAGCGATGCTGGTGTCTGATGCTGGCCAATAGGGTCATGTGGCGTGCCGTTCCGTTGGTGGTCGTGGATAACCCACTACTGCACGGTCAGTATCTCAACCGTGACAACACGTTCCATACGTAATACTGCGTAGGCACCCGTGGGATACCGCGAGAATCGGCGGTTTTCGCCGCACTCCAATCGGAAATCCCGCGGCGACGCGCAGAACACGTTGACCTGTACCTTGGATACACCGCTAGACTTACGCCGCAACCTGTGTGGAGAAACTGCGTACGATGAAAGTGACAACCTTTGCGGATCTTATCGATTGGACTCGAGCGCTTCACCATCGCCTGGCCGAGTGTCTGTCGCACTGCTCGACACACGCCGAGCGGCTTCAGGCTCAGTGGCTTCTGACTTATCTGGCCGAACACGAATCGAATTTGGAAAAAATCGTCGAAGGCTTCGAGAAGCGCGCCGACCCAAAGGCGTTAAATACGTGGGTGTACGATTATCTCAAGCATGAACCGATTGACCCCCATCGGGCGTGTGACGCGCCCTATGCGAGCATGACCTTCGAGGAGATATACCAATCGGTATTTGATCTGCACAACCAGGTAACGGAGCTGTATCGTTACCTGTTGGGCAGAGCCGAGATACCGGAGGCACGGGACTTGATCGAATCGTTACTGGAGATGGAGCAACACGAAACCATCCGGCTGGCCCAACAGAGCAACCGAATCCGCGATATTTAGCGCCACGCAGTAACGTCAGGGGCAGCAACGGCATGCGGGCTGCACGCTGCCTCTATCGCTCGTTTAGCGTCGTTAAACGACTGCAGTGACCGATTCTGACGGTCACGGGCAACGCCGTACCGGTCACTCTGCCGCCCCCATCGTCTTGACGAGTCGCATCAGGTCACTGTCGGTTGACAATACCAGCGTGGTGTTCGAGTCGATCACCGATTGATACGTTTCCAGAGTCTTCACAAATTCATACAGGTCGGCAGCCGCTGGTGACTGATTGTAGCTACGCGCATAAATATCGGTGGCTTTGGCATCCGCTTGGCCTTGTATTGTTTGAATTTTGCGATAGGCCTCGGAGGTGATTTTCTGCAAATCACGCTCTTTGTCTCCGTTGATGCGGGCGGCCTCACCAGCGCCTTCCGATCGAAACCGCTCAGCGATTTGATCGCGTTCACTGATCATGCGCGCGTAAATCTTCTGCCGCACACTCTCGTTGTAATTGATCCGCTTGAAGCGGATGTCCAGCAGCTCGATGCCAAATTCGGCCAACTTACCGGACGCCGCATCAAAGATGTCTGCTTCGATACTCTGTCTGCCTTTGGTGATCGGCAGCAGCGTACTGATATCCACGTCAGCCAGCATCGGGTCAACTTCGGGCGATCGGTCTTTGCTGGTACGCACAATCTCGATGAGTTCGTGTTTCGCGACGGCATTGCGGGTTTCGCTACCGAGAATATCTTCGAGGCGTGATTGCGCACTGCGCTCATCGCGCAGGCGCAAAAAGTACTGCAAGGAGTCTTTGATACGCCACCGACCGAAGGTGTCCACCGTGATGTAGAGTTTGTCTTTGGTGGGCATGTCGTTGGCCGAGCCGTCCCAAACGAGAATACGTTTCTCGATTCGATTTACGGTTTGGATAAACGGCACCTTCATTTTCAAGCCGGCCTCATCGATAACGTCGCCGACGGGTCGACCAAATTGAGTAATGATGACGCGTTCTGTTTCATCCACGGTGTAGAGCGCCTGGCTCGCCACGATGCCGGCCAGCACCAGCAACACCAGGATCACCGCGGACGCCATGTTCAGACTTTTCATTGCTCGACCCTCGACTTCGCGGTGTCCAACTGCAACAGCGGCAAGACCGAGGACGCCGATTCATCAACGATGACCTTGGCGTCCACCCGTGGTAGCACCTCATTCAGGGTCTCCAGGTACAGCCGTCGTTTGGTGACCTCGGGGGCTTTGAGGTACTCGGCCAGCAACGCGTTGAATCGTTGCACGTCGCCCTCGGCTTTGTTCACTCGCTGGATGGCATAGCCCTCCGCCGCCTGAATGCCCTGATCGGCTTCACCGCGTGCGCGCGGCACCGCTTTGTTGTATTCACCGCGTGCATCGTTGATCATCCGCTCACGTTCTTGCTGCGCTTCGTTCACCCGGTCGAATGATTCCTGCACGGGCTCCGGAGGATTGACGTTCTTCAGCTGAATCTGGTCGATCCGAAGCCCCATTTCGTACTTGTTTACCACGTCCTGGAGCTTGACTTGGGCGGTGGATTCGATGTCCTGGCGCCCAATCGTGAGCACTTCATCGACCGTTCGGTCGCCGATGACTTCGCGCATCACTGATTCGGACACATCGCGGAGCGTGTCACCCGGATCGCGAACATTGAACAGAAAATCGAATGGCACCTCGATACGAAATTGAATGATCCACTCGACCAAAGCGGTGTTGAGGTCACCGGTGACCATGGTGGTCTCGAGTACCCACTGGTTGGGTGCGGACGCCTGATCGCCAAATGTGGCGCCCGGCGTACTGAAGCCGAACTCCTCTTTCAGCTGCCGTTTCACGGGCACCAAAGTGACCCGGTCAATGCCGAATGGCCACTTGATGTGCAAGCCGGGCTCAACCTCACTGTGGTAGTGCCCAAAGCGCTGAATCACACCCACGGATTCGGCCGGCACGGTAAACAGGGCTGAATACAGCAGCCACACTACCAGTGCGCCGGCGATCGCCAGCGGGACGATCCCGCGTGGTAGGGGTATCTGACTCAGGTCGGGCGCGCCGCGCTGCGTGGCCATGTCGTGACTCTCAAAAAATCTTGCAATGATGGCTCGGCGCTCGATGGCATCCGAGCGCCAACCGTAATGGCTATTGTGCAAGCTGTACCCTACTGCCAGGTCAAGGCCAATCGCTGAGGCAATTCAGTCCCGGTTCCCGCAGCGTCCTGCGACTCCGTGAGGCGGCGGCGTGTCGGGCTCGACCGCCACCGCCGACGGCTCTTGTTTGGCGGACAGCAGCGGCCGGGCACGCTCGATAATCGCCGCACTCGGCACGCCCTGCGGCAACGCACCGAACAATCCCGAGGCACCTGAGGACAAACGCCCCTGGCAGAAAGCCTCGGCCACCGCGGCGTTGTCGCCGCGCAACAGCAGGCTTGCCTGTAAGCCGAGTGCCAGTGACTGCATCAGCTGACGTCCTTCATAGACCGACCTGGGTGCATCGCTATGCTGTCTGGCGCTCATCAGTAGCGTGCCCAGGTGCCGGCGGTGGCGATCGTATAGGTCGTTCATCCCCGCCGCCGCATTCAGCTCCTCGATCACGGCGTCCAATCCATCGGGTTGACGCTGAATGGCGCGAAACAGATCCAGGCACTGGATATTGCCGCTTCCCTCCCAAATCGCGTTGATCGGGGCTTCCCGGTAGAGCCGCGACAGGATTGACGTTTCGATGGCGCCGCTACCACCCAGACATTCCATGGCCTCATACGCATGTGCCGGGGCTCGTTTGCAAACCCAGTATTTACCGATCGGCGTCAACAGCCGAAACAGCGCGGCTTCGCTATCGTCTGCCAAGTGATCTAATGCACGCGCCGTTCTAAAGCTCAACGCCAGCGCGGCCTCCGACTCCATGGCCAGATCCGCCAGAACGTTCTGCATCAATGGGTGCTGATCCAGGCGCTTGCCAAAGGTCTGTCGATACGCCGCATGATGCGTCACCTGTGCCACCGCCTGGCGCATACCCGCTGCGGAGGCCACCATGCAATCGAACCGGGTAAGCGCGACCATCTCCAGGATATTCGCGACACCGCGCCCTTCATCGCCCACCAACCAAGCATGGGCATCCCGCAACTCCACTTCCGCCGACGCGTTGGAGACGTTGCCCATTTTGCGTTTGAGTTGCTGCAGCTCGATGGCGTTTTTGGTGCCGTCGGGCAGCCAACGCGGCAGCAGGAAACAAGATAGTCCACCCGGTGCTTGCGCCAGCACCAGAAAGGCATCACTCATCGGCGCGGAAACGAAATACTTGTGACCCCGGAGCACGTAGCGCTCGCCCGGCCCCGCCGATGCAAGCGGCGTTGCCTGCGTTGTGTTCGCGCGCACGTCCGATCCGCCCTGCTTCTCCGTCATGGCCATACCAATGGTGACCCCCGGTTTTTCGCTCACCGGCACATTGCGCGGATCGTACTCACGCGCCGTCACCAACGGCTCCCACAGCGCCGCCAGTTTCGGCTGTTTTCTGAGCGTCGGCATTGCCGCAAACGTCATCGTCAGCGGACAGCCGTGGCCTGCCTCTACCTGCGTCTGCAAATAATTGAACGCAGCGCGCGCCACGTGCGAGCCCGCTCGTTGCTCAGTCCAAGGTCGTGAATGTAGCCCGTGACGGATCGCACCACCGAGGAGTTCGTGGTAGGCGGGATGGTATTCCACCAGATCAACGCGACGTGCCTTGGCGTCATGGGTGCTCAATCGCGGTCGATATTCATTCGCTTGAAATCCCAGGCGAATGAATTCGCCGCGCCCCGTCAATGCGCCGTAAACGGTCAGTTCATCCGTAGCCCAACCGGCACCCTCACGCCGCAGAGCCGCGCGCAGCGCGTTGTCGCTCAAGAACGTGTTGTAGTTCTCGAGGCCCGGAGATTGATTGAGTTCCGAATACGTGGATTGGATCGCGTCCATAAGGTCTCTTGGTCCGGCGTCGGTCCCGATTCGATCGCGATCCAACGGTGGGCACAACGGGATCACGCGGGTCTCTGGCGGGTTCACGTATCGCGTGTTGCGTTTGATCCTCCAACTTTTCCCAGCGGCGTCCCTTCCTTCAAACAAAGGATCTTGTGGTCGAACTCTATCGGATGCCGCCGAAATTTGACCCGTTCAATTTACGGTCGTTCTGAGTCCGGCTTTGTCGCCTCAACGATCACGCTCGCGTTGGCCTTCCCTCAAGCCGACGCACCCGCGGCGTTGTCACTGATGCGTACCCGATGACCAGCGCCCCGATGACCAGCGCCGTTTGCGGTTGACTGTTGCCGACGTGCTTGGATCCGTGCTTCGCCGTTATGCCGATCCAGACGTTCGATGAGCGGGCACAGTTCTCCATCGACGGGTGTCGGCTCGTCCATTGTCTCCCACGCTGAAATCGCACGGCGGATACGCGCTTCCTTCGCTTCAAGCTCGGCGATATGGTCTCTGACCCGCGTAAGCCGTCGCTCCACCATTGTCTTCACCTCATCACAGGGCACCTCACCCTGGTCCGCAGCATCCAGAATGGCCTTGATGTCGCCGATAGTGAGACCGAGCGCTTGAGCCCGCCGAATGAACGCGATCCGCCGAACATCACCTCCGGAGAAACACCGATAGCCATTGTCGGGTTCGCGGCCGGGATGAATCAGTCCGGTACGCGCATAATATCGAACGGCGGCGGGTGTCACGTTGGCCTTGCGGGCCAATTCTCCCACATGTAACGAGCCTAAAGGCTTGGTTGATTGGTTAAGCATGTTGTCCCTCGCGGTTTCTTGATTGAGACTTGAACGCCACGTTGTTTTTCGGCCGCTCCCAGTGACATGCACAGCCTGGCCACGAGCCCGGCCGATCACCGGGGGCGAAGCACGTCGAACCGATCCAGTTCTTCGGCACCAATGGCCCAGGGAATCGCCATGCCGCGGATTGAGTGCGCCCCGGATCACTCGCCGGCCTAACACGCCGCCCGGCAGCTAGCCTGTTCACACTCTAGCCAGCGAGCCCTGACTCAAACGTGACATAACCATTACAATGTCGTAATGATGGCGTCATGTTGGTGCCAGCCGGCGAGGAGTAGTCTGGGTCAAGGAGTGGGGTGATACGCGGAGTTCGCCGCGCCTGACGCACCACGCAATAGGCACACCGTGTATGAAAATACTGATCGTCGAAGACGAGACCAAAATCAGTGAATATCTTCGCCAGGGCCTGAGCGAAGCCGGTTTCATGGTCGATCTCGCCCGCAACGGCCTGGATGGCCATCACCGGGCCATGACCGAGTCGTACGATTTAGTGATCCTCGACGTGATGCTGCCGCGCATTGACGGTTGGAAAATACTGGAAGCGATGCGCGATGCCGGAAACACGGTTCCCGTGTTGTTTCTTACCGCCCGCGACGGCGTCGATGATCGCGTCAAGGGACTGGAATTGGGTGCCGACGACTATCTCATCAAACCGTTTGCCTTCGCTGAGTTGCTGGCGCGCGTGCGGACGCTGCTGCGGCGCGGGGCGGCTCCCGCGATCGAAACGAGTCTAATAGTGGCCGACCTTGAACTCGACCTGATGCGTCGACGGGTGACGCGGGCCGGGCAGCGCATCTCACTCACGGCCAAGGAGTTTGCGCTGCTGGAATTGCTGATACGCCATCAAAACGAGGTGCTGCCCCGCTCCCTGATCGCCTCCCAGGTTTGGGACATGAACTTCGATAGCAACACGAACGTCATCGATGTGGCGATTCGCCGGTTGCGGGCCAAGATCGACGATGCGTTCGAGCGCAAGTTGATCCACACGGTGCGCGGTATGGGCTACATGCTCGAATCCAATGACGGGACTTGAACCCACTGTGCGCCGTCCGTTATCGCTTGCTCTACGTCTGACACTGCTGTTCAGCATCTCCGCGGCCATCGCCTTCTCGGCTTTCGGTTGGGTCATCGTCCAGTCGACGGAAAATCACTTCAAAGAGCAAGACGGCGACGAACTCGTGGTCATTGCAGATGCCGTTCAAGCAGCGTTATTGGAAATCCGTACGCCGCAAGACATTACGTTCCTCGAACCGCGATTCGCCGATATCCTGGTTGGGCACCATGACGCCTCGCTGTATGTCGCTGGACCCGATGGGAAGGCCCTCTACGCAAGCGAAGGCCCGGACCTGTCCGCTGTCCTTCGTCCGGTACCCAATGGGTCCGCAGCCAACAGCGTACGCGCATGGAACGACGCCGATCGCAGCTACCGCGTGCTAACCGAGTCCGTGTACAAGCGTGCGGAAACTACCAGCGGACCGTATGCTTTTGCGGTTGCCGTACCAATCGATGACCATGTGCGGTTTCTCGCGAGCTTCCGCCGCAACCTATCGTTACTGATCGTGGGAAGCATTGCGCTCATGAGCCTGATGGGCTGGATTGCAGTGCGCCAGGGGCATGTTCCGCTGCATGGCATCGTCGAGCAAATCCGCCATATCCGAGCGGATGAATTGGCCGTTCGCCTGTCGCCGGATGACGTGCCGGCCGAACTCACTGAACTGGCCATCTCCTTTAATGAGATGCTGGAGCGTGTGGATGAGGCCTTTCACCGACTCTCGGATTTCAATGCCGATATTGCTCATGAGCTGCGTACGCCCATAGCGAATCTGATGACCCAAACTGAGGTGGGTCTGTCCCGCGCCCGCACAGCCGATGAGTACCGCGAAATACTCTATTCGAACATGGAAGAATATCAGCGTATGGCGCAGATGGTTGGCGATATGCTGTTTCTCGCGCAATCGGACAATCGTCAGCAGGAAGGAAGCATTGCCGAGTTTGAGCTGACGAACGAGTTCCACGACTTGTTCGAATTCTACGAGGGTTGGGCAGATGAGTGTGATGTGAAGTTGGACTTAACGGGTACCGCCAAAACCACCGGCGACCGTCGGATGCTACGACGGGCCTTGAGCAATCTGCTGTCAAACGCTATCCGTCACTCGCCGCCGGGCGCCACGATTCGCGTCAACCTCAATGTGACCGAGACCGGTGAAACCCGCATTTCTATCGCCAACCCAGGTCCGACGATACCCGCGGAGCATTTGCCGAGATTGTTCGATCGCTTCTATCGCATCGATCGGTCCCGTCAACAAAGCGATGAAGGTGTCGGGTTGGGGCTCGCCATCGTCAAGTCGATCGTCAACGCGCACGATGGGCGAATCGATGTCGTGTCTGACAACGGCTGTACACAGTTCGTGATTACGCTACCGGCGCATTCGGTGTCCGACCTAAGTAGCGAATAAAGCCGCAATAAGCGTTCGCATCGTCGATCGAACGCAAAGACTGCATTGATCAAAGACGCACAGCGAGATGTTTCTGCCACTAGTTCTTGTGGATCCTTCAAGGCATATCGGGGAACGATCTACGTAAACCCAGACGCCGCGGATCAATCTCTGAGAGCATTCCGGGATTCGTCATGCGCCGTGGCGCCGCGGCGCGCAACCGCCTGGTCGACCGCAGAAGCCGACAGTGCGGGCCGTCGGTAGCTGCGCGCGCGATCGCCCTTGCCGAGTACGATTTGCCACAATTGCACGTTGCGCGCGCGGAATGCGCCCGCACAGGCGAGCAGGTAGAAATTCCACATGCGTCGAAATCGATCGTCGTAGCGGTCGCCAAGCCCATTCCAGGCTCTATTGACGCGTTCATGCCACACCATCAAGGTCCGATCGTAGTCGGTCCCGAAATTGTGCCAGTCCTCCATCACAAAGCAGGGTTCGATAGCCTGGCCAATCTGCGCGATAGACGGCAGCATGCCATAGGGAAATATGTACCGGTGCAGCCACGGATCCGTCGAATGCACCGATGTATTGCTGCCGATCGTGTGCAACAGCATGAGCCCATCGTCCCGCAACACGCTACGGCACTTGCGAAAGAACGTGTCGTAGTTCTTGTAGCCAACGTGTTCAAACATGCCGACCGATACCACGCGGTCGAATCGGCCGCGCACATCCCGGTAGTCCTGGCAGCGAATCTCGACCGGTAGATCCTGCAGACGCGATACCGCCCATGCGTGTTGCTGTTTTGAGATAGTAAGACCGACCACGCTCACACCGTACTGCTCGGCGGCATACCGGGCCAGGCCGCCCCAGCCACAACCAATGTCGAGCAGCGTCATGCCCGGCTCTAACTCGAGTTTTCGACAAATGAGCTCCATTTTGTCGAGTTGCGCCTGCTCCAGCGACTCGGCCCGTTCCCAGTACGCACAGGAGTAGTTCATGTACGGGTCCAGCATCGACTCGAATAATGCATTGCCCACATCGTAATGCTGTTCACCGACGATTCGCGCCCGCGCGCGTGTCTGCAGGTTTTGCACACGCGACACCCAGGTCAGCCAGCGAGAGGCGCGCGTATTCGCAAAGCGTTGATTCAGGGCGCCGCGGAGCAGGCGTTCGACCAGTTGATCAATACGCTCGCAGTCCCACTGGCCGTCCATGTACGACTCACCCAGCCCAAGCGATCCATGGCGAAGCATACGCTGCATGGCTTGCGGCTCGTGAACCTGAATATCGAACGCGCGGGTGCCGTTCACGGTCACGCCGCAATCAGCCAGCAGCGCCTGTAGCCGTCCCCGTGGTGCTTTTTCCAACGCGTGCGTGAGGTGTGTGGTTGAGGTGCTCATGATGCTGCTCCTACGCTCATAATCTCGCCCATGTATCCTTGACAATCGAAATCAGTGCGACCCCTGGCCGCGTCGTTGCATTGCAAGCGTAAAACCTGCACGTAACTAACAAGTCAAGCGCAGGACCTCGGGGGAGCTTCCCCGTCATTGTTAGCCAGGAGATGTGTTGATGCTGATCGCCATGAGCTTGAGTTTTCTGCTGGTGCTCGCCACCATGCTGATTCACTTTGAGGTCTTGCGTCGTACCTCGGCATTGTTGCCGCGGTGCAGGCCGGCCGGACAATCGCGGGTGCTGGTCGTGGTGATCGGTGCCTTCTCAGCCCACATGCTTGAGGTCAGCCTGTACGCCGGGGCCTTTTTTGTCCTGGAACGCGGCTTTGCGGTGGGAACAATTCTCGGTCAACCGGCCGAAGGCTTCATGGACTACCTGTATTACTCCACGGTCATGTATACATCGCTGGGTCTCGGCGATGTATTTCCGGATGGACATCTGCGCGTGATCAGCGGCATTGAGGCATTGAACGGCCTGGTGCTCATCGGCTGGTCAACGTCGTTCACGTTCCTCGCGATGCGTCGTTACTGGCCACTGGAAACGCAGCGCCATCCTCTGGATCATCGAGACTCGTGATAGTGATGCGGCTCGCAGCGCGGCGCCGACCGCAACAGAGGATGATCGATTAGCGCTATCCGCAGCAACAACGACGGTCGGATTGCGGCGGACCGGGCTCGCCTGTGGTGTCGTAGCCCGCGTGCCGCACGGCGAGGCCCAGGTCCTCGATCGAAATCGACGCCGGGTCGAACTGTACGACCGCCGTGCCCGATTCGAGCGAGACATCGGTATCGTGGACGCCATCAATCGTGCGCAGAGCGCGGGTCACCGTATTCACGCAGCCACTGCACGTCATGCCGCGAATGGACAAGCGTTCGGTTTGCATCGTGAGACTCCTGGTTGCCGGAAAGGTTGCGCGCAAGCCGTGCGATTCTTGGTAACTTTAGGACCTGTATGCCGGACTCAAGTCAAGCGCGACGTTAGCCTGCCGTGGTCACCGACACCGTCGACAAGCCTCATCCTGGACGGTCATGGCGTCCTGGCTCTGAAATATTGGAGCGCGCAATGAGTTGCTTCCACTGGCCCGCACGCGGAAAGAACATCGGTACCTGGCGCCGATAGGCGCGGTACGCATCGCCGAACTCGGCGATCACTTTTTTCTCCTCGCGTCGTGCGAGCAGCACGTAAGCCACGACGATCAACGGAAACACGGTAATGGAAAACACGGTCGGCCAATGCACGACCCCCTCGCCGAATAATGCGAGAAACAGTCCCGAGTACTGTGGATGGCGCACTAGGCCGTACAGGCCATCCGTTGCGAGCCGGTTTTCCTTGCGTGCGCGGTAGAGCTCGCGCCACCCCTGGATAAACAGGCCGATGCCGATAAACAGCAGGCCGTAGCCCAGCAGCATCGCGATCATCATGCCGGTCTCACCCATACCGAGTAATGTCGACCACAAATTGGCGTTCAGATTGATTCTGTCCATGCCAAAGAAGCGGACCAGCAGATAAATCGTCAGCGGGAAGCCGTACATTTCCGCGTACAGGGCGATGATGAAGGCCTGCACCAGACCGGCGCTTGCCCACTCCCGCCAGCTCTTCGGCGCCAGGAAGCGATACAGCAGCCAGGAGGCGATTACGATCATGATCAGCGCCAAGGCCCAGGTACCCGAATGGGCGATGTAGTCTTGCATTGTCAGTAGCCCCTTCTTGTCTGTCCTGCCGCGCTCATCGCTGCCAAAGGATAGGCAGCGCTTCCAGCGGCACCGCCACGTCGGGATACCGCGGCACCACTCGTGCTGTGTAGTGCTCGGGTGGTCGTTCGGCGGGTACCGAGGCGGCGTACAGCCAACGCTTGTCGGTACCGTTCGACGTCTCACCGGGTGTCATGGGTACACGCACCGGTGCCTGGTCCTCCTGCGGCTCGGCGTAAAGTTCGACCGTGATATCGTCCGCACCCAACTCGCCCAGATCGAGCTCAATCGAAAAGTCGTGCTGCTCGTGGCTCGTTGCAACGGTGAGTTCGCCGAATTGCAGGGTCGGCCAGTGATCGTCCAGCCGGCGACGCCAGTTCACGATGCTCTCCGCCAACTGCCCCGAATTCGCCGCGCGGGCGCGGTACGCGGCGGCAGCCGGTAGGTAATAGCGTTCGGTGTATTCGCGTACCGTGCGATTGGTGGAAAACCGCGGCGTCAACTCCGCCATGCTGTTGCGCATGCGCGCCACCCAGGCGCGCGGGATGCCGTGCTCGTCTCGCTGGTAGAATTCTGGAGCGACCTTGTGTTCCAGAAGGTCATAAAGCGCTTCGGCCTCAGTCGCATCCCAGGCCGGATCGTCACCGTGTTCCTGACCGTCGCCCAGCGCCCAGCCCACCTCCGGCGTGTAGGCTTCCGCCCACCAGCCATCCAGTTCGGAGATATTGAGCCCACCGTTCACCAACACCTTCATGCCGCTCGTGCCGCTGGCTTCCCACGGCCGTCGCGGCGTGTTGAGCCAGACGTCAACGCCCTGCACCAGATGCTCAGCCATGTGCATGTCGTAGTCGCTGAGAAAGACCACGCGATCCTTCGCGTCGGGCCACTGTGCGAATTCGATCCAGCGCCGGATCAGCGCCTGCCCGGCGGCGTCTGCCGGATGCGCCTTGCCGGCAATGACCAGTTGCACCGGGCACTCGGGGTCCGTGAGCAACTTCAACAATCGCGCCGGATCGTGCAGCAGCAGGTCCGGTCGCTTGTAGGTCGCAAAACGGCGCGCGAAGCCGATGGTGAGCGTCCCCGGATCGAGCGGCTGCGCGCCGCTCTCGATCGCATTCGGTGTCGGGCCGGCGGCAGCCCGTTGTTGCGACAGACGCTCGCGAACGTAATCAACCAGCGCTGCGCTGGCGGCGCTGCGGAACTGCCAAAGCTCCGCATCCGAGACACAGCAGATGTCGCGCCCCAGCGCTTCGGTGGTGCCCAGCCAGCGTTCCTGGCCGCAGGCCTCGGTCCACAAGGCGTCCGCCTGCGCGGAATCCCAGGTCGGTGTGTGCACACCATTGGTGATGTGTCCGATCGGCACTTCCGGCTCGGCCCAGCGCGGAAACAAGGCAGCGAACAAGCGACGGCTGACCCGGCCGTGCAGCCAGCTTACCCCGTTGACCGCGCCGCAACCGCGAATCGCGAGATAGGCCATATTGAACGGCTCGGTAACGTCATCGGGACGCTGACGGCCCAGAGCCAACAACTCATCGCGAGCAATACCGAGCTGCGTCTCGGCGTAGGTGCCCAGGCAGTGCTCCATCTGCGCCGAGGTGAAGCGGTCGAAGCCAGCGGGCACCGCCGTGTGCGTGGTGAACAGGTTACCGGCGCGCGTTGCGGCGAGCGCCACAGCGAAGCTCGCACCGGTGTCAAGCATGAACTGGCGCGCGCGTTCGAGCACCACCAGTGCCGCGTGCCCTTCATTGAGGTGGCAGACGTCGGGTTGGACACCGAGCGTCGACAGCAAACGCCAACCGCCGATGCCCAGCACCATTTCCTGCATCAGGCGCAATTCCGATCCCCCGCCATACAGTTCGCTGGTAATGCCGCGATAGGGCGGATGATTGGCCGCATCGTTGGTGTCCAACAAATACAGTTTCAAACGACCGACCCGGGCTTGCCAGGCACGCAGCCAGATCGAATGACCCGGCAGGTCCAGCTTCAGTCGCAGCCACTCACCGTTGGCATGGCGCAACGGCGTCACAGGCAGCTGTCCGGGATCGTTGTAGGGATACGCCGCCTGTTGGATGCCGTCCGGGCCTATCAGTTGGCGAAAATAGCCTTGTTGGTATAGCAAGCCCACGCCAATCACGGGCACGCCGAGATCGTTCGCCGCTTTCAGCTGATCGCCCGCCACGTTGCCGAGCCCGCCCGAGTAGATGGGGAGCGCCTCGCTCAACATGAACTCCATGCTGAAATAGGCAGCGGCGTTCAACGGGGCTTGCGCATGGTGTTGTTGGAACCACGCGGGGGCGCGTGCCGCATCCCGTCTGCTCCGGACCAGCTTATCGACGTGTTTACGAAAAGCATCGTCGGCCAGACAGCGTTCCAGCCGCTCCCGCGAGACTGTCTGCAGCACGACCCAGGGATTCTGGGTGGCTTGCCAAAGCTCAGGATCGAGCTGCTGCCACAGCGTATCGGTGCCGTGATGCCACGAGGACCGTAAATCCAGGGCCAACTCAACCAGCGCATCCACACCCTCGATGCCGAAGGGCAACAGACTGTAAGCCAGATCGTCAGCAATAATTTGCTCGCTCACGGGGCCTTCCTTGCCGATGTCGCAGCCGACGGGCCGGACCCTGCGGCGGCTGCGAGTACTTCGCCAATCAGATGTTGTGCTTCGTTGACGATACGTTGCAGGTGATCCGTGTTGCGAAAACTCTCGGCGTAGATTTTGTACAGGGCTTCTGTGCCGGACGGACGCGCAGCAAACCAGCCCTGTGCCGTCGTAACCTTCAAGCCGCCGATGGATGCGTTGTTGGCCGGCGCACGGGTCAGGACGCCGTCGACAGCTGTGCCGGCGAGCTCGGTCGCTTGAACCTGTTCCGCTGTGAGGTTGGCGATGATCGATTTCTCCGCGGCCGTAGCCGGGGCTTCAATGCGGGTGTAGGCGCAAGCACCGAACGCCTGCACCAGTTCGCGATAGGCTTCGCCAGGGTTTCGACCCCTTCGCGCAGTCATCTCGGCGGCGAGCAGCGCCGGCACCAGGCCATCTTTGTCCGTGGTCCAGACGTGTCCGTCACGTCGCGCGAATGACGCCCCGGCACTCTCTTCGCCGGCAAACCCCAGCGATCCATCCTTGAGGCCTGCCACGAACCACTTGAAGCCGACCGGCACTTCATAGACGCGCCGCTCGACACTCTCGGCCACCCGGTCAATCATCTGGCTGCTGACGATGGTTTTGCCCACGGCTGCGGGGAAGCGCCAGCCCGGCCGGTGACGGTAAAGATAGGCGATGGCAACCGCCAGATAGTGATTTGCCGGCATCAAACCCTCATCCGGCACGACGATGCCGTGCCGGTCATGGTCAGGATCGCAGCCGAGCGCAACGTCGTAGTGGTCCTTGAACGCGATTAGCCGTTGCATCGCGTACTCTGACGACGGGTCCATACGGATCTGCCCATCCCAATCCAGCGTCATGAAACTAAAGGTCGGGTCCACGACCGCATTGACGACGTCCAGATCCAGGCCATATCGCTCCGCAATTGCCGGCCAGTAGTTGACCCCGGCGCCGCCCAGGGGGTCGACCCCGATGCGGATCCCGGCGGCGCGGATTGTTGCCATGTCAACGACCTGATCGAGGTCGTTGACATAGGTATTGAGGTAATCGTAGCGATGGGTTGTGCTGACACGCAGCGCCTTTTCGATCGGCATCCGCTGCACGCCGACCAGGTCCTGTTGCAACAGCTCGTTGGCCCTGGCTTCGATCCAGTCCGTCACTGACGTGTTCGCCGGTCCGCCGGTCGGTGGGTTGTACTTGAAGCCGCCGCTGTCGGGCGGGTTGTGTGATGGGGTAATGACGATGCCGTCGGCCAGACCTGCTGGGCCGGTGCGATTGTACTGCAAGATAGCGTGAGAGATGGCGGGCGTAGGAGTGTATTTTTCGTCGCCGGCGATCATAGCCTGGACGCCATTCGCCGCCAGCACCTCGAGCGCCGTGGCAAACGCTGGCTCGGACTGGGCATGGGTGTCCATGCCAATAAACAGTGGCCCGTCGAACTCCTGTGTCCGTCGGTAGTCACAAATGGCCTGGCTGATGGCGAGAATGTGGTTCTGGTTGAAACTCCTGGAAAGCGCCGAACCCCGGTGGCCCGACGTCCCGAACGCGACTCGTTCGGCCGCAACACGAGGATTGGGCCGCTCGGCGTGGTACGCCTCTACGAGCTTCGATACGTCAATCAGCATCTCGCGTGACGCGGGTTTCCCTGCGACTACGCTCGTGTCTGTGGCTGACTCGGCGACGCCACTCACGAATCAATCTCGTGCAGACCGACGGCGCGCGTGTCGATGCCGCCGCGGCAACTCGCTAATTCGGTGGCACCCTGCGATGGAACGCAGTAGCGGCAGCAAGATACTGAACTTACAGGAGTCATGGCCAGCCTCGAGTACGCTTCTTCGGTCTACCCGCGGACTCTACAACGTGTATGTCCGACACACGTCAAGCGGTGACCAGGGAATTGACGGTGCAATCTTCAGTCGCTTTGCGGATCTATGCTGGTAGCGGACCGCACGGTTCGGATGCCCTCCAGGCGCGTGCGTTTCAGCAGCAACGCGTTCACTGCCACCAACGCCGAGCTGCCCGACATCGCAAGTGCCGCCACTTCAGGACTGATCACCAGTGGATAGAAAACCCCAGCCGCCGCCGGAAAGGCAATCACGTTGTACGCCACCGCCCAGAACAAATTCTGGTGCATCTTGCGCAGCGTGGCACGCGACAGTTCGATAGCGCCAAGCACGTCATAGGGATCGCTTTTCATGAGCACGACGTCAGCGCTTTCCATGGCAACGTCGGTACCGGCGCCGATCGCGAATCCAACCTCCGCCTGGGTCAATGCTGGCGCATCGTTGACGCCGTCGCCGACCATCCCGACCTTCTTGCCTTGCGCTTGCAGTTCCTTGATCTTGTCGGCTTTTTGCGCGGGTAACACGTCGGCTATCACCGTCTGTATACCGAGTTCCCCCGCAATACGCTCGGCGGTCGCCTGATTGTCGCCGGTGAGCATGGCAACCTCCACACCCCGCTCGCGCATTTTTGCCACCATCGCTGCCGCCGTCGGTCGTGGCGCATCGGCGATCGCGATCAGTCCCACCAGGCGGCCGCCGTGGGCAATGTGCACCACGGTCTGACCGGCGCCCTGCAGGCGAGCCGCCTCGTCTGCGAGGCTTGCCAGGTCAACACCCTCCTCGTCCATCAAACGCCGATTACCGAGGAACACGGTTTGACCGTCCACCTCGGCGCGCGCACCCTTGCCCTCAATGTTCTCAAAGCCACGCAGCGGCGAGAGCGTGAGTCCCTCGGCGCGACGCTGAATGGCCTGGGCCAGTGGATGGTCCGAGCCTTGTTCCACGGTGGCGGCGAGGCTAAGAACGGCATCCTCGCCGGCATCGCCGGCGACGACCTCCACGACTTGCGGTTCACCCATGGTCAACGTACCGGTCTTGTCGCAAACGACGATATCGAGCTTGGTGGCCTCTTCGAGGGCGGAAGCATTCTTGAACAGAATGCCGTTCTTCGCACCAAGGCCCGTGCCTACCATCACCGCCATGGGTGTGGCGAGGCCCAGAGCATCCGGGCAGGCGATGACGAATACCGTGATCGTAAGAGTGACGGCAAACAGCAAGGTCTGACCGAGCCACCAGAACCAGGCCGCAAACGTCAGCAGACCAATGACAATCGCGATCACCACCAGCCATTGCGAGGCTTTGTCCGCCAGCAACTGGGCGGGGGCCTTGGAGTTCTGTGCTTCCTGTACCAGCTTGACGATCTGTGCCAGGGCGGTATCGGCGCCCACCTTGGTCGCCTGGTACTTGAAACTGCCGCTTTTGTTGATCGTGGCGCCGATCACCGTGTCGCCGGGCTTCTTGCCGACCGGCATGGATTCGCCGGTGAGCATGGACTCATCCACCTGGGATTCGCCTTCGAGCACCTCGCCGTCCACCGGGATCTTGTTGCCGGGCCGGATCACGACGATGTCGTCTTTGGCCACCTCCGCCGTCGGTATCTCCAGTTCCCGGCCATCGCGCAGCACGGTGGCCTTGGGCGGCGCGAGATCCATCAGAGAGCGAATCGCATCGGAGGCGCCGGCGCGAGCGCGCATCTCCAACCAGTGCCCGAGCAGGATGAACACCAGCAGTACCGCCACCGCCTCGAAGAATTGCACACCGTCGAAAAAAAACGTCGCCCCGAGACTGAACAAGTAGCCGGTACCGACCGACAGCACCACCAGCACCGCCATGTTGAGGACACCGTTTTTCAGCGCCCGCCAGGCGGCCACGAAGAATGGCCAGCTTGGCCAGATGACCGCGATACTGGCCAACAAGAAAAGCCACAGGTTGAGGTCCAGGCCGAAGGGCGGCGCTGGCGGTGTGAACAGCCCCCCCATCGGCGAGTAAATGAAGATCGGCACGGTGAACGCCAAACAGACCCAGAAGCGCTTGCGCATATCGCGCACCATGGCCTGCATGTCCATCCCGCCACCGTGGCCCATTTCGTGCGCCATGCCCGCCGTCTCGTCGCCTTGTGCTTCGGGCGCAGCGTGCGTGTCATGATGATGGGTTGCCGGATGATCGGCGACCGCAGCCGTTGGCCCGTCGGCCGGATTGGCCGGGGCGCAGATGTGTTTCGGCACCATCTCCCCCCGGCAGTGGTACCCGCAGGCATGAATTTGTGCCTTGATTGCCGCGAGATCGATGACGTTTTCGTCGTAGGTGACGGTCGCGCTGCCAGCCACATAATTGACTTCGGCTTTGCGTACGCCGCGCAGTCGCATCAATTGCTTTTCGACGCCGGCCGCGCTTGACGCGGACAGCAGTCCCGCGACTTCAATAGTAGATTTGCTCATGATTGTCCCGTTGACCGGTCAATGCCGGTGTTGCTGCTTCTGATCGCCGCGCTCAGCATCCCGCGAGCCGCCGTGACCGGCATGCCCGCCGCGGCCACCATGGCCACCATGTCCGAACAGGTGCATCGCGACAAACACAATACCGATCAGCACCCAAAACCAATTCTCTGCCAGCCAGTCCATCTTGACTCCTTAACTCAACTACCGCTTACCCACGCCGGCCGCGAACCCGAGCCCGCGCGTGTTGTGTCTTCGTGATTAACACGGTTTGCTCGCCTCCGCTTCGGGATTTCGCCATCCCTCCGGTTGTGGCGCCAGCCTGGTCGGTCCCCAGGTGTCCGGCTCGTACTCCGTTACCGACACACCCGCCCTGAGCATCGGTTCGACGACCTGCCAGGCCGCCTCCACGCTTTCGTCCTGGGTAAACAGTGCCGGGTCACCGCGGATGGCATCGCGTAATAGCCGTTCATAGGGCAGGTCGGCCCCGGCGCGTGCGTGACGGGCGATCAACTCCGCGGCTTCGCCCCGCATGGTGTCCCCCGGTTGCTTGACGCGCGTGCCGGCCGCGATGACGACCTCCGGGCTCAAGCGGAAGCGAAAGTAGTTTGCCGCTGCCGGCGTGACTGGATCGAAAATGGCGAGCGGCGGCTGGCACAGCTGCACGATCACCTCCGTGACCGTCAGCGGCAGGCATTTGCCGGTACGCACCACGATCGGCACACCGGACCAGCGCCAGGTGTCGATGTACAAGCGAAATGCGGCGAAGGTCTCAACGTCGGAGTCGCCCGCGACGCCGGGCTCGTCACGATAGCCACGATATTGCCCGCGCACGAGCTGCGAGGGATCGACCGGCCGCATCGCACGCAAAATGCGCAGCTTCTCCGCGCGCGTCGCTTGCGGATCGCGACCCGTCGGCGCATCCATCGTCAGCAGCGCGATGACCTGCAGCAGGTGGTTTTGCACCACGTCGCGAATGGCGCCCACCTCCTCGTAAAATTTGCCACGACCCTGCACGCCGAACCGTTCGGCCATGGTCACGTGAATAGCAGCGACGTGATGCTGATTCCAAATCGGCTCGAGGAAGGTGTTGGCAAAGCGGAAGTACAACAGGTTTTGAACCGCCTCCTTGCCCAGGTAATGATCGATGCGAAACACCGCGGTTTCCGGGAATACCTGATGCAGCGTGCGGTTGAGCGCACGGGCTGAGGCCAGGTCGCGGCCAAACGGCTTCTCGACCACGACGCGTGCGTGGCGGGAACAGTCGGCGCTCGCCAGCCCCCGCACCACGGTCTCGAACATCCCCGGCGCGATCGCCAGGTAGTGCAGTGGCCGCTGGCTGTCGTGCAGTGCCTGCTTCAGTCGGTCGTAGGTGGCTGGATCGCGATAGTCGCCGTCGACGTAGCGCAGTTGCGCCGACAGGCGCGCGAACGCGTCAGCATCGACGCTGCCATGCTCCCGAAGGCTCGCCCGCACCCGCTCGCGCAGCCGCTCCAGGGTCCAGCCGCCCCGTGCCACGCCGACGACGGGCAGGCTCAGATCGCCGCGCTCGAACAACGCCTGCAGGGCCGGAAAGATCTTCTTGTACGCCAGGTCGCCGGTGACCCCGAATATGACCAGTGCATCGGCGTCGTGGGTGTCCATGCTCAATCGTCCGGCTTTTCGACGTGACCGCCAAAGCCCTCGCGCATTGCCGAGAGCACCTGGTTTGCGAACTCCGCCTCACCGCGTGAGCTGAACCGGGCATAAAGCGCCGCACTCAACACGGGCGCCGGAACGCCTTCTTCGATCGCCGCAGTGATGGTCCAGCGGCCTTCGCCGGAGTCCGAAACCCGGCCCGCGTAACGCTGCAAGGCCGGATCACGCAACAGCGCGGCCGCCGTGAGATCGAGCAGCCAGGAGGCGATAACGCTGCCGCGGCGCCACAACTCGGCGATCTCTGCCAGGTCGAAGTCGTAGGCGTAATGTGCCGGATCCTGCGTTGGCGCGGTCTCAGCATCGACATCGTGCTGGCGCTTGCCGATATTGGCGTTGCGCAAAATGTTGAAGCCTTCCGCATAGGACTGCATCACGCCGTACTCGATGCCGTTGTGCACCATCTTGACGAAATGCCCTGCGCCGTGCGGACCGCAGTGCAGATAGCCCTGCTCCGCCGTGCCCGGGCCTCGGCCCGGGGTCTTCGTTGCCGCCGCGACACCCGGCGCGAGGCTTGCGAAAATCGGGCTGAGCTGCGAGACGACGTCCGTGTCGCCGCCGATCATCAGGCAGTAGCCGCGTTCCAGCCCGGCCACCCCGCCGCTGGTGCCGACGTCGAGATAATGAACACCTTGCTGTCCGAGTTCGGTACCGCGGCGTATATCGTCGCGGTAATTCGAGTTGCCGCCGTCGATCACGATGTCGTCGCTGTCGAGCAACGGCACCAGGCGCGCCAGAACGTCATCGACGACGGCAGCCGGAATCATCAACCAGATGCGGCGGGGGCGCTCCAGGCGGACAATCAGTTCCTCGAGCGAAAACACCCCAAGTGCGCCTTCGCTTTGCAGCTGTCGAACGGCGCCTTCGCTGCGGTTGTAGACCACGCACTCGTGCCCGTCGTTCATGAGCCGCCGCACCATGTTGCTGCCCATGCGCCCCAGACCAAACATTCCTAGTTGCATTGTGGATCCTCCTTTGCTGAATCCGGGCGCCGCCCCGGCCTTGAGTGCCGGCGCGTTAACGGTTCGGGGAGACTGGCCAGACACTTGCGTTCGAGCCGGACGCCGGTACCGGAGCCGTCGACGCTAGACAATGTGCCGATCCCAGCCTGCGTAAGACTCCTTGATCGTGCCTCGAGGGATGGCCAGCACGATGAGCAGTATGCCGGCAATAACGCCGTTCCAGGCAGCCAGTGACGACCCTGCGCCGTCGAGCAACCAGGGCGCGGCGATCAACCATGCGCCGAAGGGCACGTTGATGAAGCGCACCGCGCGTCCGACCTCGGCCCAGGCCATGATCGAGAACGTCACCACCAGCGCACCGATCAGGTGATCGCTATTGGCCATGGCGCCCGCATTGCCGAAGGTCAGGCGCGTGAACGTGAGCCAGACACCGATGCCGATGCTGAGATTCAAGGTCCAGGGATAGGTCACGCCGCGCGTGGCCTGCGCCCATTGCTCCCGCGGGCTGGCTACAAGCCCCCTGGCATCATCGTCGCTACCGCCGTCCATGGCGTCGCCGGTCCAGAAGGTGCGCCAGAACGGCTTGCCCTGCCTGCGCGACCAGACCAGGAACTGTCCCATGGCGACGAACTCGTTGAGCGAATACGGAATCATCACCGCCATCGCCAGTGCGGCAATCAGGCACAACGTGCACCAGGTACCGATATCGATCGGCTGGATGATAATGAAATAGATGCTGACCACGCCCAGCGGTACGATCAGCACTGCCAGCCCGAGCACCATCCAGGGCATGGTGCGCCAGCGGTCCTTGCCGGCCATCCAGGTCATGGCCAGTTCGAGCGTGTAGACGATAGCGCCCAGCGCGCCGTCGGCGATCGGCCAGGCCTTGGAGACGTCCGAGGTGATGATGGACTCGGTGCCGTTCATCACGTCCTTGTTCTCGCCGACACCGGCGAAAAACGGCTCCCAGACGGTATCGATGTGGCCGAGCTGATAGGCGCCGAGCACGCGCGCGATAAGAAAGCCAATCAGGGCGAGTACACCAATCGGCATGCGCTGCAACCAGCTCGACGGCGTGTAGGCCCAGCCCGGCGGCACATCCGGCTTGCCCATCATGCCGGCCATGCTCATCCCCGGCATCATCGGGATGAGCACCGAGAGCGCGATGACCAGACCGCCGACCAGGGTACCGTTGGCATAGGCCTCAGGCAGGGGTGTCCAGAACACCAGCGGCGCCAACAACAGCCACACGCCGACGAAGGCGTTGGCCCATTGCGCCCAGGGATTGCGCCGCCAGGCATCGGCTGACAGGACGCTGAAGACGATGACCAGGATGCCGCTGATCACATCGCTCCAGGTCATCCACAGATTGCGCAGCTCGAACGGCGGCAATCCGCGATCGGCCATAACCCAGAGCTGCTTGGCATCGGGCACGAAATCGCTCATGTAACCGAGCGTGAACGGGCTCAACAGCAACCAGAGGCCGAGCATCAGGTTGAGATAATGCGGCCAGAGCATATTGCGGTGGCTCTCGACCATCATGTCGCCGTGTCCAGCCGCCGGTTTGGCCGAATCGCGCAACACCAGGGTCATGCCGCATTTCGGACAGTCCCCCGGTTCGTTCTGCACCACCTCCGGGTGCATGGGGCAGGTGTACTCGTCAGCGGAGTCTGCCGCCGTGGTGTGTCCGTGCCCGGCATGATGGTCATGCATGGCCTTCCTCCGGGATGTCACATCGTTCCAGCGGCATGCCGCACTTCGGGCAGCGACCGGGTTCCTTGCTCACGACCTCGGGATGCATGGGGCAGCTATACGCAGTCGCTGGCGCGCCAAGCGGTTCGAGTGCCGTCCCGCAACGCGGACAATTGCCGGGCGATGATTGACAAACTCCCGGGTGCAGCGGGCAGCTGTGCGGCTTTTTGCGGTCGATTGCCGCTGTGGCGACGGGTTCCGGCGCGGCCTGCCGCGCCTGTTCTCTGACGGCGGTGCTCGGCTCGAGGCCGTGCTCGCGATACCAGGCGATCGGATCGGCCTGCAGGGCAGCAACCATCCTCGGCAGGGTTTGCCGCAGCGTATGCTTGGGCAGCCAATCCAGCAATGAACGAGCTCGCGTGATGTCGAGCGCGTAGTGGTCGTTGGCGCGATCGATCATCCAGGGTTTGATGAACGGTTTCTTGCCGGGCATCAGGTTCTGAAGCCAGGCGCCGACCTTGGCGATGAGCCCGGGCACATTGTGTGTTTCCGACGACTTGCCATGGATCAGGCGCATGAAGGTGTGCTGCAGCTCGTCGTAGCTCAGCGTATCCGGCTCACCGATGAGTATGGGGACCTCGGCGGGCAGCTCCGATCGTCGCATCACCGCCGCCTCGATGGCGTCCACGACGTCGTCGAGGTGAACGAATGCCTGGCCGTGCGAGGTCTCGCCGGAGTACAGGTGACCGGCCAGTTGTCGCTCGTAGATGCGCTGAATCTGGTGCGCCAGTGGCGGCGAATGACACACATCGTCGTACACGCCGGCCAGCCGCAGGATCACCGCAGGAATACTGCCCCGCTCTTCATGGATCACCGCTTCCGTGCACACCTTGGATTCCGGGTAGGCCCAGGTTGGCCCAATGGGCCAATCTTCGTTGATGAACTCCCCGGGTTCGCCCGGCGCGTGCACCAACATGGTGCTGGAAAAAATGAACTGCTCGACCTCGAACGACTTCAAGCCGCGCAACAGGCGTCGCGTACCCTCGACGGTAATCGCATCGTACTTTGGGCTCGCGCGGCCCAAAAAGTCATAGTACGCCGCCAGGTGAATCACCGACGCGATCCGACGGCCATGGTGCTCGCCGAGCGTCCGAAGACCCTCCTCCACGTCGGCGTCCGAGGTGATGTCGACCGGTATGAAGACACAGTCCGCCGGCGGCGGCGACGACGCTTGTCGATCAAAGCCCACCACGTCACTGAATTGTTGGCGAAGACGCTTCATGACGGCGGAGCCGATGCGGCCGTTGGCGCCCGTAATCAAGACTGCGCCGGTATGCGATGGCATATTGAATCCCCTGGTCCAGAACGACATCGAGCGCCAAGCGTCGATGGCTAAACGGGGAAGACTACGACCTGTACCCAACTGTCAGGTCAAGCCGACGCGGTCGAACGACGCCCGATCCTCGTCGAGCACCGGGCCTTGACCTGACAGTTGGGTACAGGTCGTACGGTTGAACCTTCGTGGTCAGGCACCGGGCATGGTCCGGGTGCGCGCCTTCACCGCCATTCGGACAAGCGAGTAACAACATGAGTCGAGTCAAGGTCGCAATCAACGGATACGGGGTGATCGGCAAGCGCATCGCCGATGCCGTTCAGCAACAAGCGGACATGACGCTGGTCGGTGTTGCCGACGTGGTCGCCGACTACCGCACCCGAACCGCCAATCGCCTGGACATCCCCCTGTACGCGGCGAGTCCGGAGGCCCGGTCGACCTTCGCGGCGCACGATATCGCCAGTGCGGGCACCCTCGACGAGCTCTTGGCGGAGGCCGCGGTCGTTGTCGACTGCACGCCCAAGCACGTAGCGGCCGGCAACCGGGCAAGATACGACGCGGCCAAGATCAAATCGATCTTCCAGGGCGGTGAGTCGCATGCGCTCACCGGGCACTCCTTCGTCGCCCAGGCCAACTATGCCAGTGCGCTGGACCGGGACTGCACGCGCGTGGTTTCCTGTAATACGACCTCGATTGTGCGGACCCTGGGCGCGCTGAAGTCCGCAGGGCTGCTGAAACGTGCCCGGGGTACCCTCGTGCGACGTGCTTCGGATCCGTGGGAAGGCCACGCGGAAGGCATCATGAATACGGTCGTTCCCGAGAAAGTGATTCCGAGCCATCAGGGCCCGGACGCGCAAACGGTCGATCCGTCCCTGGACGTCGTGACGACGGCCGTGAAAGCCGCGCACAACTCCAGCCATCTACACACCTGGTGGGTCGAATTGACGCAAGAAGCGACGCGCGATGAGGTTCTGGCCGCGTTTCGCGCGGCGCCGCGGATTGCATTCCTGCGCATGGACGACGGGCTGGTGGCGCTCAATGCCACCACCGAACTCATGCTCGATATCGGCCGGCCGCGAGGCGATTTGTGGGAAGTCGCGCTCTGGGAGGACGGTGTTGCCGTCGAAGGCAAGGAGGCGTTCTACACCTACCAGGTCTTCAACCAGGCGATCGTCGTGCCGGAGACCATCGACGCCATCCGAGCGCTGACCGGCATGGAGCGCGACGCGGCTCGCTCCATCGCCGCGACCGACCGTGCGCTCGGCGTCACCGCGGACTTCTTCGCCACGCCACAGACCGGTCCAACCTAGTCCGCGAAGCATCGGGTAATCATGCAAGCGACGCCGCGCGACCGCCGATTCTACGACTGCACGCTCAGCGAGAAAGTGCTGTTCACCAGCTTCTTGTTGATTGTCGCTATGGGCTACCTGATGGCAATGACCTACCTGTATACGAGCCACGAGGGTCACGACGGGCGGCCGGGCGTGTCCATCCAAGACATCGCCGACACGTATTACGGCAACCGGAGCGGAACGCGCCTGGAGGCCGCCTTACGCGGGCCCATGGCGGCCTACATCCAGTTGGATAACCGGAACGAAATCGTCGCGTGGCTGAAAGGCGGTGCCGGCGAAGCCGAGTACGCCACCACGATTGAACCGATCCTGAGCACATCCTGTACCGTGTGCCACAATCCGGAATCAGGCCTGGACGTGCCGGACCTGACGAACTTTGCCGCCGTTCAGCAGGTTGCCGAGGTGGATCTGGGCCAGTCACTGCACACGCTGATGAGGCTGTCGCACATCCATCTGTTCGGTATCGGCATCCTGGCATTGGCGATCGGCTTGATCTTCAGATTGTCCCTGATGCGGCGCTGGCTCAAAGTGACGCTGATCGTACTGCCGTTTGCAGCGATGCTCGCCGACATCCTGGCCTGGTTTCTGACCAAGTGGGACCCGGTGTATGCCTACGTCGTCGTCGTGGGTGGCGGTCTGCTCGGCGCGAGCCTGCTGGTACAGATCGTCGTGTCGCTGTGGCAATTGTGGTTTCTCAAGGCGCCGAGCGTCACATCAGCGGCGGGATCGCGGGCATGACCGTGGGCACTGGCCGGCGCGGGCGCTGAGACGTAATGCCGTACGCCTACGCCGTTTGGACCGCCATACTGAGCCTCGTGTGGTTGATTGTGTTCATGGGATTGCGCAATCGCTGGAGCCGGCGGAAGATGCTGACCACCAGTCTGCTGACTATGCCGCTCGGCCTGACAGAACCGCTGTTTGTACCCGACTACTGGAATCCGCCGACTCTTTTTGACCTGGCTGAGTCCACCGGCTTCGATCTCGAGAGCCTGGGCTTTTCGTTCGCCGTCGGCGGTCTCGCCAGCACGCTGTACGATCGGATACGCCCGGCGCATCACGGCACCATTGAGTCGGACCATCGTCATCTGCCCGGACATCGCTGGCATCGTATCGCAATCAGTTCTCCGATGGTGAGTTTCTTTGTGCTCTATGCGCTGGACTGGTTCAATCCGATTTATTCGGCAATTCTGGCGTTAGGCATCGGTGGTCTGTTTGCCGGCTACTGCCGTCCAGATCTGTGGCGCAGAATGCTGGCTGGAGCGGCGCTGTTCGGGCTCTTCTATTTCGTATTCTTCTTATCCCTCGTTCTGTCCTACCCAGAATACGTCGAGCACGTCTGGAACTTGACCGGCATTTCCGGGATTCTGCTGCTGGGTGTTCCCATTGAAGAGATTCTCTTCGCGCTATCGCTTGGCTTCCTCTGGTCAAGCGCCTACGAACACATCACCTGGTCGCGACCGCTCGCCGCCACACCATCAACGGCGCCAGATGGAAATGACAACGCAGGTGCCGGCAGGACGCGCGATGACTGATCGACGGATGCAATGACCGCCAAAAGAGACACGGCACACACGGAAACGGTGCTACGCGTTCACTACCCCATCACTGACGGGCGTATCGTGTTGCGCTGCGATTCAGACTGGGACGCTGACATCGAGGCCAGCAGCCTATCCAGTGACGCTCAATGCACCGTGTTCCGCGTCAGCCTGGACAGACCCTTCCGCTACTACAAGCCCGTCCTGGCACAGGGGAACGCGCGGCAATGGGCGCAGGGGAAAAATTACTTGTTGCTTGCGCATGGGCCGCGCGAGCAAAGTGTTTACCCTTACTTTTTCGAAGATCGCGGCTGCACGGTCTGCGATGTTGAACAACTGGCGACACCCGATGCCTCAGCGCACTATGCCTTTCGCGTATTCACACCGCCCGGTTACGGCGAGAACACGCTGAAGCGCTATCCTGTGCTGTACTTGCAGGACGGGCAGAATGTGTTCTTCCCCAGCGAATCGTTCAGTGGTGCGGACTGGCGAATCCGGGAGACCCTGTCGTTGCTCAATGACATGAACGTGATCGACAAGGTGATTGCCGTCGGGATCTATCCGCAAAGTCGTGAGAAAGATTACACGCTGCCAGGATACGAGAGCTACGGCCAGGTGGTGGCACAGACGCTGAAGGCGCGGATAGACCGGGATTATCGCACGCTCGACAGCGCTCGAGATACGGCCGTGATGGGTTCGTCCCTCGGCGGCGTCGTATCACTGTATCTGGCCTGGCAGTGGCCAGGCGTTTTCGGCATGGCCGCGTGTCTGTCGAGCACCTTCGGCTGGCGGGACGACCTGCTCTTGAGGATCGCTGCGGAACCGTCCCGCGACATACGCATCTACCTCGACAGCGGCTGGCCACAGGACAACTACGAGGTCACCCGCGACATGCAAGCGCTGCTATCGACCCGGGGCTACTCCCATGGTGGCAACCTTCAGTATTTCGCGTTCCCCGGCGCGCACCACAACGAAAAGGCGTGGGCCCTGCGCAGCCATCTCCCGTTTCAGTTCCTGTTCAGTCATCGTCCGGCACCGACACGGCCGCTCGTTGCGCAGCGTGAATAGAGGCCTGCTGGTTCACACGAAAAATGTAAGCCGTGTTCGGGATCGGCACATCATGGCGAGATGCGGCAACGGGTCGCGGACTCCGAATGATCAAGGAACGAGCGACCGCGTCGGTCGTTTACGCTAGTTGCATAAACCGTAAACCCGCTTGACATGTTAGCGGGGTATAGGTTGCAGAATACGTTGTCACGGGAGCGACTAACGTCTGATCAGTGACCATCTCGGGCTCACGGCAGTAAATGCAAACGGTCTCCCCCAACGTTCAGCGGGTTGCGGTCGTGAGCCCGAGATGGTCACTGATCAGCGGTCAACGGTGAGTCTAGCGAATGGGGTAATGTCATGAGTCTGGAAATCAAATTTGAACTGACCGACACGGACCTCGAGTATTTTCGTTCGGGGTTCAAACAAGCGGGAGAGAAGCTCGCAATGACGGATCAGCACGAGCTCGTTGGGGCCGCTCGGGCGCTGGTCGACAAAGCGTTGGAGGGTGGCTGTCCGGAGTTCGTGCGCAGGCGCCTCCGCGACCTGAGTCGGGTCATCCGTATGGTCGAAGACGAGACGTGGCAGATACCCGATGACGCCCGTGAGCGTGTCATGCAAGCGCTCGCTTACTTTGCCGATCCGAACGACCTCGTCGCCGATGACGTTCCGGTGCTTGGGCTAATCGATGATGCACTGGCCATCGAGCTCGCGTTGACGGGACTGCAACACGAGCTCGAGGCCTACGAAGAGTTCGCAGCGTACCGCGACGCCGAGGCGCAGCGACGTGCCAACCGTGGGCAAACCACCGAAATTACAACGGAAGATTGGCTTGCCGATCGCCGGGCGGCGCTGCATTC